>Ga0307517_10000743_pt1 | contig 56324 bp, 51 predicted proteins | sample 23_EM_MG_FD_194515 | JGI IMG/M metagenome (GOLD analysis project Ga0307517, IMG submission 194515) | Populus trichocarpa ectomycorrhiza microbial communities from riparian zone in the Pacific Northwest, United States - 23_EM | ecosystem: Host-associated > Plants > Roots > Unclassified | place... | reverse complement strand
ACACAGCGTAACCTAATGCGAGGTTTGCGACCGTAGAGTAAATCGCGGGAGCGGGAGGAGGACGAGGGGAGTCACCCGGCGAGGAGGGCCACTCAGCAGTGAAGGTGCCAGCTATCGTGGGGGGCAGAAGGGTGCCAGCCGAGGAGGCAGATAAGGTGCCAGCTAAAGAAGGACGTAGCAGTACGGTGCAAGCGGATCTAACCCGTGGGAAGCGGGAGAGGGAGGGCTCGCCAAAGACCAAGAAGTACGAACGCGGAGGACCGAAACAGGGTCACGACTTTTCGAATGCCAACCGTACCGACCGAGCAACTCAGGAGAGAGTGCAATACCAGAGAGCAGGGCCACCAGGGCAACTACTTCACCGATAGCCCGAGACTAGCGACCGCGTGTTGACGAGGAAGAAGGGTTGCCGACCGTGCAAGACGCTAAGCGAGGCGCGTCGCGAAGTGCGGAGTAAAGGGTAGGAACGTCAACGCGAACGAAGACGAGCGGAACCAGAAAGGAATCCATAACCCCCGGGAGGGGAGGCCAAAGGCCCCAGAGAGAGGAAAGAGATGAAGGCGTGATAAACCCCCGAGCAGTTGCCACGGGCGGGGAAGATCAGAGGCGGAGGACACTCTCACGATGATTTCTCATGGTGTTGAGATTTCAATCGCTGGAGGTGGAGCGGACGAGAAAGATGAATTCAAAATACATACAACATGTTTCATTTATAACACAATAGTATTGTTATGTAGAAAACGGCAAATGCTACTTTCAATTGTAAAAAACAAGGTTACAAATATGCGATTATCAACACATATGTTCAAGGCTCCGATACTTGGCTTTACTTCAAGGCTTATCTGTTCTTTGTATTTAGCACATGAAGATAAATTCTCTCTCTGGCATGTTGGGCTTTTAGCAAAGGTCTTTCCACATGCGATACAGTAAACCAATTCAACCTGTATCAACTTTAGTATATGTAAATTTCAATTCCGTTAATGGGTGGAATAACTTACTTTCTTTCCAATTTCAAAAGGTACAGTCTTAAAAGCACTGTCGAGCTGTGGGTCTTTTGTACGGCATATTTTGACCAACATTGTGTTGTTGTTCCTAGAAGTTTGTATCAAGTAATAATAGTCTTTCTCCACTCAATCTGCCTATAAGGACAAAGATTGTGTACTACACTCATAGGGTAAAACTGATTTACAACTAATCATCTTTGGGCTAGGACTTTAGGCAAATAGTTTTGGGGTAAAAAACTATAGGACACGTATGTATTGTATCATATGTATGGTATAAAATTTAAGGCCAAAAATACCGTATTTTATAATAATATATGTATTTTTGAAAATCCTAATACTGCGTTATGGACTGGGCTGAAAGATCTCAGTTGCTGAAGTGACAAAAGTAAAAAGAAGTTAGAAATGGTTCCAGAGGGGGTCGAACCCTCGACCTTGGTGTTAACATATCAATATTAGCACCACGCGCTAACCAACTGAGCCATGGAACCGTTGGGAAAATTTGTTTTTCGACATTGACATGCAGCTAATTCTTCCTGACCTCCCTTCTCCTACATCCGCCACCCATAAGCTGAGTATTGGTCTCCTTAGGCAAGAAATAAAGAACCTCCATTAATCTCCACGATTTATATTGGTCTAAAGGCAAAAAAAAAAACAGAATCCTAGCATCTAACTCCAAGTTTCCCGAACAACTTCGCCAATAGCCCGGCAACGCACCACAAGCGCCTCCTCTATGTGCAACTCAATCCCTGATCTAGGGCGAGGAAATATCTATCTAGAAACCACAACTTCATGTGCTCCTCCGGTAATAATCCACCCCCGCCAATCTGTAAAGTTGCTTTCAAACCCGAGTTTCTGGAGGGAAATCCCCCGCACTCAACTGCCTCGTTAGACACCCGCTTAGCTATTATCTTCGCCAAGTTCATCACGAGGATCGGGGCCACGTCCTTCCCCTCTGAAACTTCTCTCTAGATGCCAGCGTTCGCCGGCATAGTGGACTTCCCACGGCAGGATATTGTCGTATCGTCTCTGTCTTTCTTCTTGAGCGAACTGGTTCATTTGTTGCACTAACGCATGTTCAAACTGTCCACGGTCATGGTGACGTTGATGCTCGCGATTTAGGTCTCGTCGCGCTCTGTGGGGGTTGTTGCCATTACCGATAGTTTTTATTTCGACAAAAACGTGATCTCGTTGCCCGGGGTTTTGTATCTCCCAGGACTGGGGCCTGGATTTCACGCTGGTGCTTGCTAAAGAGGCTAGATCTATGAGAGCGCTAGGTCTCACGGAAAGGAAAATAGAATTATCAGGACTGTTTCTCATATCGCCGAGATAGTGGCGAAGCCGCCTCTCTCTTTCCCGTTTTCTCTGCTGATACTCCTTGTGTTGTCCCTTTAGATATTTCCAAAGCTCCCGATTCAAATCCCAGCATTCCCTACCGGCACTGTCGTTAGTTCGGGACTTGGGAAAAGCTATATCGAATCCAGAAAGAACAGTGAACATAAAATCTTGTATCATTTGGACTGATCTCAGCCTGTGGCCGATCGAAAGAAACCTCACTGCTTCCGGGATGGTCGCATTGTGTTTAAAGAATCTTTGGTGCTCCCTGTATTTAGACTTTATGCCGTGTGAAATAGGCCTGCTGCCACCTGTGAGACAGCCGACTGATATGCCTATGTCAACCAGAACCTCAATGAGATCTTGGAAATTGCTAACAGTAACGTGAACCCCCCTCCTATTATCACTCTGGAATAGGTGATCGATGTTGAAATTGTGAGAATCCTCAAGTAGTGACCCAACTGCGTCTCGAAGTGATGCATTTCGTTTGGACCTATTATGGTAGGATCCTTTCCAGCTCGTCAACCACGGCGGCACGTCATTTTCTCTCAGCACTAGATCGAGAGAAAAGTATCCTCGGACTGGGCCATCCCACTTGATAAGGGGTCGAAATTGGGAATTGATTGGAAACCGAGATGCGAGCCAGGAGACACGATGTGCGATAAGCCGCTCTCGGCCCCAGTATATCTCAATTTTATGATTCGCGCTAGATTGTAGATTTCCCATACTGGATAGTGAAGCTAACCGTGGAAGGGGAGGCGGATTCAGGCTGTAGGGGGGTGATTGAAATAAGTCGAGGAATTGTCAATGTTGATGATGTTGAACAAATTTTTTCCGTCAAAGAGGCAAGAGTCTAACTTCGGGCGGGGCTGGCTTATCCTGGCGCAAGCAGGGCTTATAAAGGTAATCTTTTCCTCCCGAAGTTGGAGTACTCAACCTTTTTCACAGCCCCAAATCAACAAACCATCACAGGGCTTTTTTTCCTCATGCATCATTCCGCAGCCTTACTACCGGAACAGGAAAGTACTTGAGAGAAACTAGATGGGTGACACATTTCGCTACCACCGTTCCTTCCAGCAGGGAGTAGACGCTGTAAGATTCCTTTCACTTTAGTAACTGGCAGGAGTCCGCGGAAGCAATCAGGCCCCAGTACGGTTTGAATCAGAAGGGCGTTATTTGAAAATCACCTGTGGTCGCCCCTTGCTGAACAATGGTTCCTTTGTAACTTCCCCATCCCGATTGTTTGCCACTAGTTTACTTTATCAGTCACTATGAATTGAAAAGGTGGCATTTTAATACCTGGTTCGCATACTTGATAGTTAACACAAATGGCGGCCAAAGGGGGATTGGACGGAATGGACAGTGGTTTATTGAGTTGAGTTTTCTGTTAGGGAGCGGTTAGTGCTTGTACACTTGGCTTGGTCCTTCCAATCTCTCCCGACTCCCGAATATAAGACCGAGCTACAGACGGATTGAGCCGATATGTTGGGCCCGGATGGATCCGAGCAAAGACCGACAAAGCGATTCCATATAGCAAGTCTAGGATTAGCTTTCTTGGTTCTTACCTCTGTTTTCCAAAAGCGTAGGATCACACTGGTCGCTGTCGCAGGTCGGTGGAGAGCTGATCCCTAATATCAGCCACGCAACGAAGCTGCGGCAACCCGGTTGAGTCCATTTCACTCGAACGAGTGTTTCGTTCTCCGGGTAATAACCACACAACCTCGAACCGTCCCCAGCTTATCCCATAATCCAAACACCCACCCCGCAACCTTCCACTTTCTCCAACCATATACTCTAAAAATAGCATAGGTTACAAAATTAGTAACTGAGGCTCTTTTCCTCATTCCACCATGTTAGAAAACCCTGACCATCATTTTTCTGCTGTCCGTGAATTGCGAGTGATCTCGTGTGATCACATGAGATGAGGGGGCGGTGAAGCCAAGAGAAGAAACAGGCGATAAGAGTACAAACCCAAAATTGTGCTTTCAGTCCATGCCATCTGTGAAGAGATAAGGCTAAGGTATGAGGAGAGGGAAGGAACATTTGAGCGAAGGAGCCCCTTCGAAGGGATGGCAAACAGAAGTCGAAGGTAGATCTGGATGGAACCATTCATTTTGAACTCAACCTGCGCAGTGCTCCCACCACCAACCGAGAACTCTTGAGATAAACAAATTACCGGATTGCTTTAATTCAGGGTTTAAGATGTGTGCTTGCTTTATCACTGGCCACGCCATACGGCACCATGCCCGGCCAACAATCTGGAATGTACACTGGGCTCTGGATATCAACTCTCGGCAGTTACCCCCATAATAAATGAAGTAATTGTCGTTTCGTACGCTTAAACGGAAATGAAAGTGCGACTGTGCGCCCTAGCCATGTCTCGTTGGTAGTAGGGTACCTGGGTGGCCTACGGTCTTTTGGTTTGCCAAAACTCTTAGAGCCTGTTTGGTTACGACGGTTCCGTTCCGTTCGGCGACCGTTTCCACTGTAAAAGAGTGTTCTTTCCGTTTTGAAACGGAAGGAAATGGACCTTTTGTATGGGGGAACGGAACGGAACCGTTGTAACCAAACAGGCTCTTAGTGTTTGGGGATGCGCACAGCAGACAAAGGTGAACTAAATGAGATCATCTGTATGAGAGAATAATAATAAATGTGACTGTTTTGCTTGCTTGCTTCGCCGACCAACTAAAAAAACACGTCCCAAAAAAAAAACAGCGGTAGATATCATAAGACAAAATAAATCCCAAGACTATCCCTCACAGGAGCCCCCACCATTCCATAACATTCTTAGAAAAAACAAAAAAAATCAATATAGAGAACACTCTCTGCGGTTCCCGATAAATGAAGCGTATAGCAAAGACTCCCGCTCCCGAGATTTTTCCGTTGATAACACCATAACCCCTCAGCATATTCCACACCGCCACCTCCGCAGCCCCCATGCAATCCATTACACTCTTTAGCATCAGCGCCTGTTCCACCTCCGAGTATCTCTCAGCATCGACAAAAGCAACCGGCGCAGCGAGTGACAATATGTGTAACACACCTAAACACAAGCAATAGAGGTCAACGGTGGTAAGAATTTAAAGCAAGCAGTAGGGGCAAGAGGTGCTCACAAAAACCTCCGCCAATCGCAAAATAGCAACCCAAACCCCTCACGATGACCCCTTTCCCTCCTTAAACAACCACTCCGCAAACCTATCTAACCAATTCGCCCCCTCCTTAAATCCAACACCAAAATGGCTGGACCCCCACAACACTACTAATCCTAACACTATAACAAGCACAGCTCTGATAACTCCCCAAACCGCTATCCCTCCCACACCCTTCTCGCTACCTCTCTCTTCCTGGATATGCGGATACGCCTCTGTCTCCACAAACTCCACCTCGATATCTCTATCCAAACGATGTTCGTCCGTCCCCATTTCCGTAATATTTGGCAGTTGCGTGCGAATAAGGTCTGGGTCTGACTTAGTCGTCTGTAGCCGGAACTCGGTGGTGATGCTGGAGATTAGGTCGGACTTGAAGTCTGCGAGGATAGTGCGGAGTTCATGGATTGTGATTGTCTGGGATTGGTGGCAGGGTGGAGTAACGGCGTTCTCGGGTTCTATCACTTCGGTGGCGTGCCCTGACTGTGGAAGGGGTGTTAGCCCACTTGGGGACTGTGATATGAAGCTGTGAAGGTAGGATCGGGGTATGTCGCTCGTAGCTGAACGACCGGGGGTGCATTGGGTGAATGGAGCTTCCTGCTGGGATTCTTTGATTTGCGCGAAGTGGCTGTCTTCTCCGTCCGAGTGGCCGTAGTACCCACTATCTCGCATATCAGATATGTGGCCTGGGCCCCCTTTGGTGGGTTGTTTATTGCGATGCCTACTCTCTGACGCAGTGGGGGTTTCGCTCTCGTTCCCGAATCGACGCTGTTCGAAGCCGCCTATGTTATAACCGGATTCTCGATTGCCAAATTTTATTTGGCTTAGCTCATGGCTCCCGGATGTTCCCCGGCCGGCTTTATCTTGTAGTCGCCCACGAGAGTGCCGCCGATGTCTACCGGGATGAGAACTAGGCAAGCCCCCAACGTTGTACCCAAACTCGCCACCATCCATGGTAATCCGGCCCAACTCCTCTGCTTCTGGCGCAATACCCTCTCCGCCCTGAGATCGCCCCGAAGAATGTTCTCGGTGTGCATTGTGTCTGTCTAGATGAGAACTGGGAAATCCGGCAGAGTTGTGGCTGCCCACCTCCCTCTCTATGGTAGTACTACCAAATTTCCTGGATTCAGCAGTTCCATTTGTGTTTTGGGATTGCGCAGCCGGTGATACAGTGCTTGTACCATTTGACCTCTGGCCTTTGCTAACCCCTGCGCTTGCACCTAATCCACCCGCTGTTCTTTGCCCTTGGAGGTCCTCCCCACTAGTCTCGCGTCTGCCTGGGTGGGAGCTAGGCTGGTCCCCAACGTTATATCCAATTTCTCCGCTATCTATAACCATATTTCCCAGCTCTTGAGACTCGGGAGTCCCCTCCGCCCCCACATCCGGAGGTTGACTTTCGGGAATTGGGTTGACCGGAGCACTGTCAGGGCACCTATTATCAATAGCTCCATAGTGGGTCTTGGTCGCGCCTATATTATAACCAAATTCTCCAACCACGTCGGCGATCCGCTCAAGCTCCTGAGTCTCAGGACTTAGCCTGGGTTGTTGAGCCGGGTCAGATTCCTTCCTGCCAGTGGTTCCATCATGGCCCTTAACGGTCCCGACTTTAGACCCAAATTCGCCCGAGACGCTAGTAGCTCGCTGGAGTTCCTCCGCTCCAGCGCCTCCCCCAGGCCCCCGAGCTGGTTGCGATTTTGCTTCTGCGGGCCGACAACGCTGCTTCTCATCCATTGCCCCGTCGTGGCCTTTGAACGTTCCAACATTATATCCAAATTCGCCAGTGGCGTCGGCGACCTTCTCGAGCTCTTTAGTCTCCGGATTGGTAGGTGATTTCTCTCGCGAGTTCGATTCCGAAGGCTCAGGAGCGAACGAAACTCTCTTGGCTATTTGTTTTTCCTGCTTTTTCCCGTTGATCGCTGTGCCGTGGCCTTTGGTTGTTCCACCATTGTGCTTGATACCCAGAGACCTGAAGTCTGCGCTGCCAGGCTCGCGCACTACAGCGCCAGGCGAGGTTTCTTTAGTATTGGGGAGTTGCCGAGGCAGAGGGCCAGAATCTCCACCCCTTGTATTTACCTCTTGGTCCGGTGTCCGGGTTGAAGATCTGATGCTCTCTTCGTCGGCCTTTGGAGCCCCCCTAACTCCACAACTGGGTTTTGAAACATCTTCAGTCCCCGTCGGTTCTTCTACCCTGCTCTCCTCTCCCGCGGCTACGTCCTCCCCCCCATTTTGGTCCAAAACGTTCAAAGCCTCAATGATCTCGTCTCCCCCAGTACCCAGTCCCGTCGCTGTCGGACTCTGCGTATCATCCATTTTAAACCCTCCAATATCCTCCGGCTGTAGCTTTATAGGCCTGAGCTCCTCCGTTTCGGGTGAGGAAAGACTCCCGGTTCTGCCGATGCTAACACTTATTTCTCCCGGCTGAAGCCCCACCCCAGTGTCAAGTATCCCTTTCGTGCCAGGCGTGTCTGTAGCCCTACCAGTAGAACCTCCTTCTCCCTCCTCCCTAGACTCAGCCCTCTCCCCACTATCACCCTCTCCCTTCCTATCCCCCTCAAACCGGTCCGCATAAGACTCCGGCGCCGCGGCCTGGAGATAAGACATCTCCCCGGGTGAGTGCGCAGCCGATGGCGGAAGCGGCAGCGGCTTCGAAACGACCCCATCACCAACTCCACACCCAACACCCCCACGACTAGACCCCGGAAACTCCACCTCCTCTGGACTGATTGCGCCCCTTCCTCCAAGACCCGGCTCGTGGCTTCCTCTTCCCTCCCCCTCACTCGAGCTTTCGACGTCCGCTTTTTGATTATCCGCCATTTCCCCAAGCTCCTTTATTTACTCCTTTAACAACGGGTGATATGTTGGTAAAATAAAATCGTTTCCTATGACCGGATCGACAAGGGCGATTTTACGATACCCGACTACTGCTCCCAGAAAGGTGAGGTTGGAGACAGATATGGCACAGGCGCTCGAGCACTCGGGGAGAGAAAGGTATTAAGGTATGGCAGCCAGCGCGGAACAAGAGTTTTACCAAATCCTGTATCTGCTGCAACCCCCACTTGTCGGCGAAATTTTCAAAATCCTGATCAGCCCACTAAGGCACTTTTTCCCCAAGCACCCGGGTACTTTGGACAAATAGTCTAACTTGAGTAGACTATGACGAGAGAGTTGGCATTCGTGGGGGAAGATGGTTGTTGTTGACGGAAAAGTGACGTCGGGGGAAAGATGATATCATTGGGTGGCATGCGGTAATCTCCGTTGCTGCTGTGGTCCTAATACGGGTACTTGGGTCGCCAGAAACATCAATCTGGTTGATCTCTTAGGCTGAAAAAGGCTAGATCTGAAAAAAAACTGGTTATTATCTCTAAGAGGTGGCCTAACACGATAGCCTAGGTAGCCCTCGAGTATGATACTCGAATGGTAAATTTAGTTTACTATCAACTCGGCGAGGCTTACTTGTACATTTGTGAATTCGCCAAGTCAACCTTCGACAAATGGCCTATCCCCTTCATACAGGCAGAGTACAAGTACGAGTAGATGGTCAAGCACCAATCCCCGCGCTTCCCCTTCTTTGCCCGGAATACTTGTATACCCAGGTAAATTTACACATCCACATGAAATCGGTATCCTTTGCCCAGCACTCACCTAATAAAAAAGCTAGAGTCGATAATGTCGAAGAAGCGTAATTTCTGTGCGAATCTATGTAGAGTTTTCCTCATTCGCAGTTAATTTCGACTGTTTGTTTTAATTGGCTGCAAGGGCGATTTGAGATTCCTGACACTACACAACCTTAAGGATTATCGGAGAGGCTCCTAACTGGCCACCTCATACCGGCAGTGATAGGTTCCGAAAGATACTCCGCATAGCAAGGAGGATATTTCATTTCTAATGTATGATAGCATATTTTTCGCTAAGAGAAACAATGAGGCTATTCCTCAACCCTAAGGTAAATTTAGTTTATCAACAACCGAATGGAAAGCAAAAAAAAAAAAAGAGTTCAGCAACTGGGATTCCCACATGGTCACCCACTGTAGTACTAACCAGTCGATACGATGCTTGTTTACCGCAGAGCGGACGGGATGCGAAATTTTCATCGTTCTATGGCCGAACACACAAGCTGCTATATTTTTCAAACTAAAACCTTAAACAATTTCCGGGATTGCACACCTCATCAAGTGTTTCTCCAAAATACACGCCAGTCCCACGCCACCACCTCTCTCACCGTTATAGAATAGAAATATTAAAAATTAACTCCAAAATTGTTGCCGAGTTCAAGAGTTGGAAGGCGGCTCTTCTCCCTTAATCTAACGGAGGAAGCTCCTGACGTCTTGCAGTAAGGTCCAACCACCCCGGTTTTTACGGTATCATGTCATACCGAGTAAGGTCGAAAAAATCTCAAGGCCCGGGAAGATCCTATCAGTATGGCACTAGGCAGGCATTGGGTATACACAGGAAATAATAAGCTCTAAAAAGTGCAAACAACTCAGAGTAAACACTACATTATCCACTAATGGGGGGATCTTCTAGAGAGAATAAAAAATCTGCCACATTACAAATTTGCTCTGTCAAGATTACTTAAAACACCCATGACCCCTTCGGAACCCCCCAATTTCGCGTTCTACCACAGTGAAAAGCAGACACAAATGAAATTAGTTTGGGTACCTAATTTCTACAGTCCTGTCCTCTCTCCATAATTTCTACTTATCCACCGACACTATCCCTCCACTGCGACCACAAGTCTCCCCATTTTCCATCCCCGCTTCATCAAGTCAATTCTGTCGTACTAGTACATCAATTACCTCTCACCCACGATACCCCAGTCATTGGGTTGTGAGCGAGCTGCCATCAGAGTGTCGCTATCATTTCCAACCACTCAGTTTTCTGAAGCCCCGACCACACCACTTCCCCCCTTCCCCTTCCCCCTACATTCCCGAATCCTCCCCGCCATCATTTCACCTCCCACTTTTTTTCATTTGCCCCCAAGCGTCTAAGAGGGTTACTGTAGGGCCCTACAGTCCTCCACGAATCGGTAACTCCCAAATCGTACCTGCAGTCCTCACCCTTCTTCTGCAGTCATTGCCCGTCTTCTGCAGTCCTCACCCGTCATCGGCAGGCCTCGCCAATTACCTGTGGGCCCTCCATTCACCTACAGGGCCCGCCCGTCATCCGGAGTTACCCGGAAAATTGCGCCACCGAGACAGCTGCAGTCCCCGCCAGTCCGTCCCGGGCGCCCTCTCAGGTACTGCCGTCCGTACCGTCCTGGCCCAAAGACGGACGGACTAGACGCTTGGGAACACAGCCGGTAGCATCGGCCTGGGCAAACAAAGCAGCCCACGTTAGGGATGTGGAAACCGATGTTTGTCTCTTCCACCAGCGGTTACTCCACTACCCCCTCACGTTTCGATGGCTGTACGGTATGCCTTGGGAGGAGGCTGCTGGTCTTACAAGTAAGTTCCCCCCTCCCCTCATCTGAATCACTTGCAGACGGCAAAGCTTTCCGGAAATATGGAGACATTGGTTCGCACATTTTATTAGATGGCGATACCTAAGTTAGCACCAAGCCACAGTCCATATTTCCGGAAACTTTTGCAATGCGCAAGTATTTGTATGTATTGATTTCTAATTCTGGATGGTGGTAGAGCATCGACATATAGTAAAGTCGATGAATCGACGAGCTACGCTTCTGGCTGACGCGAAGAAGGAATGGAAAGCGGAGGAGCCCTTCCGGCTCCTGGTGGAATGGACTAAGATTGCAAGTGCAAAGGAGTTGGGGGAATTGGCCGGGGACGATGTAGGAACGACGCCGGCAGGGAGGTTGCTTTGTAGAATTTTATTTAACCGAAGGTGATGCGCGGACGGCGGATCCCGCTTTTGTAAGTTGGTTTTTTGTTGTAAAATACTTATGTTGTGTCTGTTGAATGGAACCGATTCCGACTTACGACTGCGTGGATGACTTTGTGAACCTCCGGAGAGTATGAATGCCAGTTAAGTTAAACTCCACGTTTGATTACTCGAGCGGAAACCCCAACCGGCAATGGCATTACAAGTGCGCTCACGAAAAATAAAAGTGCAAGAACTATAAACCCTCCGCAAAACTGTGACCCGCACCCAAATACTGTAGTAATACTCTTGGTGTCCGGAGATGTGCACAGCAGACAAATGCGAACTAAATGAGACTATCTGCATGAGAGAATAATAATAAATGTGATTGTTTTGCTTGCTTGCTTCACCGATCAACTAAAAACATGTCCTAAGAAAAAACAGGGGCAGATATCATAAAACAAAATAAATCCCAAGACTATCCCTTACGGGAGCCCCCACCATTCCATACTCGAGTACTTGTAATATTCTAAGACAAAACAACGAAAATCAATAGAGAACACTCTCCGCGGCTCCCCATAACAAAAGAAGCGTATAGAAAAGACTCCCGTTCCCTAAAGCTTTCTATCGATCACATCGTAACCCCTCAGCATATTCCACTACCACTACCACCTCCTCCTCCGCAGCCCCCATGCGGTCCATTACACTCTCGAGCATCAGCGCCTGTTCCACCTCCGAGTATCTCTCAGCATCGACAAAAGCAACCAGCGCAGCGAGTGATAATATGTGTAACACACCTAAACACAAGCAATAGAGGTCAACGGTGGTAAGAATTTAAAACAAGCGGTAGGGACAAGATGTGCTCACAAAAACCTCCGCCAATCGCAAAATAGCAACCCAAACCCCTCACGATGACCCCTTCCCCTCCTTAAACAACCACTCCGCAAACTTGTCTAACCAATTCGCCCCCTCCCTAAAGCCAGCAGCAAAATGGCCGGGCGACACTACCAATCCTAACACTATAACTAGCACAGCTCCGATAACTCCCCAAGCTGCCATCCCCCCCACACCCTTCCCGCTCCCTCTCACTCCCTGTAGATGCGGATACGCCCTTGCCTCCACAAACTCCACCTCGTGGGAGAAAACATATCCTAAACAGTGAACTTTTGTGGTTTTGGGGTTTCGAAATCTGCGGTTGGTAAAGATATACCGGTAGCGCACAGATAACGATACAGATGCTTCCGTTGTAACTGCCTTGTCACAATACCTCTCACCAACGAGGACCTTAAGGGCAGGTATGCATACTTATTGTTCCACAGCCGCCACCGGTGTTGATTTTGATACCAGGCATGCGCGAGTGCTCAGTTCCCATTTTCAAGTTTGGGTCCCCAGTTAGGATAGGCAAGGTTTCGCAACATAAACTGGTCGGTTCGCCACTACTGGCCACAGGCAAACAGCGACAATCTCGACGCCATCACAACATCCCACCAACCAGACTTGAATCCCCCAAGTGCGGTCCTTGAAATAATCAGAGGGTAGGAAAGACATTAACTAATTGCATTGTCTTAAGCGCCTGTGTCTTCAACTTCAAACCGGATGGTTGTTCCTCACCCCCGATCACTCGAAATCCCTAATAAGTAGTTATTCAAACCAACAAAATATCTACTTTCAAGAACCTTCACGACGTAGAATAAATGCCGTGAAGACCACCGTATCTTCCAATCCAGTACACCAACTCAACACAAACCAGCCAAAAAATAATAATCTCCATCAACCCACCCACCCACCTGCTCCACCAAGGAACAAAAATGGCCACCAGACGGGACCACTTCACCTCCATCCACTTCACCCACTATCCCCCACTGATAGTAACCCACGACCGCCTCGACCCCTCCCCCTTCCCAATCTCGGAGGCCGAATTATCCTACTACTACACCCTAGCCCGCAAAGCCTTCACTCCCCTCCTAAAGCACATGACGACGCCAGAACATGTGACAGAAATCCTTGCATCCTTCTCCCCTCCAGACACCGGAGCCCCTGTCCACCAACACCGTACTATGGCGTTACTAATCACGAATATTACAACGCTCTTCCCAGAGCTGATGTTCCCGCAGATATCCTATCTGATTAGCGTCACGCGGGATTTGACGGACGAGGGCGTCAAGCGGAGGAATAAGTGGTTTAGAGGGAAGGTCACCAAGGATCTTGTTAAGGCTAGGAAGGGGTTGGAGGGGTTGAGGGATGTGATTGTCCACAGGATCGTTGGGAGCGAGAGGGCGGAGAGGCACCGGGAACTGTTGATGATGGATTGGGTGTTGGGGAATTTGCTGGAGTTGAGGGGTGGGAAGAGTATTGCGGCTCTGGAGGAGATGTTGGCTACTGAGAGGGATTGAAGGCGGTAGGTTGTGGGTTTGGGTTTATGCGGATGGAGATGAGCGGATGGAGAGGCGGTGGTGTGGTTCCTTTTTTCTTCTCTTCTTTTCTCCTTGACATGATAATTTGGCTGATGGATCGAGCGTATGATATATGCTCTCCCCCTCTTTTAATCTCCGTCTCTTGTAATTGCGTTTCCCCGGCTTCTATACTATGAACCGTCAGAAATACGGAGGATATTTAATATGCAGTGCGAGTAGTTGTACAAAAAAGGTAGGAACCTATTGACCGGAAAAGGCAGGGATATATCTGGCTCATCCACCTTGAATAACTGTTCCACAACTCATATATCAAACAAACTTTGATTGTTAGAAATTTTCTTAATGATTAAAATGGATTATTGTCTTTTTATTGCTTCTCGGACCTTCTTTAGTGACAAGTAGACAAAGTAGAGGCTCGACGAGACCCCCCGTACAGTACTTGAGACGACCATAAAGGCACTGATCCGTCGTGAGCCGCGCATATTTGAGAGCAAGTGGTCAAAATATGAAAGCAGCCGTGTGCGTGTGTCCTTGAAGACAGGGGTAGAAACAAACTTCAAGATTCTCCGACGGAAAGCACCAACTGGCAATGTGGTGGAAGAGATCCCCGAGCAGGTGCAAGAAAGTAACTGTCAACAAGGAGAGACCGTCTCTTGGCATGAGTTTTGCCCCACTGGGTATAAATCGCAGACTCGACACCCGAATAGACGGGAGCGATAAAACAATAACAGCAGAGGCGGCTTTTCTCTATTCCTATGTGAAGGTATGCGCTCGAGGGTTAAAATATACCATCCTCCTTTCGATGGCAGCTACCCAGCATCTCATCAGAATATCACTCGGTTTTGGTCCTATGCGGCCAAACGCCAAGACTCCATTTCCCAAACAAAAGGCAAAACGTCAAAACCCTCGGAGCGAACAAAATACAGTATCATACTATTGACCCCCTCCGAGACCTTGTGCTAACCAAGAATGGTTCTCAATGGGACCCAGAAGCGCCATGCTTGGCTGGCTCTCTCGTGCGAAATTCGCAGCACTCGTAGACGCTGCCGGAACGCGTATAGCAGGCAAAGCAAGGAGCTAAGGGGATAACCTTTAAATCCCAAAGACTGTCTCATATTCCATCTTCTTCTCGTGCTTCCATCCCTATTCCATTCTGGTGATAATTTTTTCGTTCGTTTGTTGGTTCCTTCGTTCCTTCTTTCCTTCATCATGAGAGCATTGGCGTGGATTGCATGGGTGGTTCCGCTCAGCAGAGCCTCGCCATCGCTGAAAGGCTGGAGTAGCACAAGGTAAGCAGGCTCGTTCATCCCCAAGCATTCCACAGCGACTGTCCAGAGCCTTCCATCAAGGCGTAAACAAACCTCCACCAACCGAATTCTGTTACCCCACACTTCCAGCCTTCTTCCCCGCCCTTCCCCCCCTCCCATTGCCCGCCCTGGCATCAGTCAAAAAACTCCTATTCTCCTTACTTCTCTTTCTTCTCGTTTGCTTCACCCTGGCCCCTGTGAATAGACTCGCTGCTATCCTACGATTATTCCCTAAACAGCATAGAATCCCAAGACCGTCTACAGGATCACTCACTACTGCTGCCAGTATGGCCACCGGATACCCGAAGCCCCCACCGGCTCCAAAGTTTACTCACACCCCAGAATCGATTATCAAGGAGACCAACAGGCTCATCGCCACGTCTCGGCAACTTCAGGATCAAATCGCCAAGGGCGTTACACCCGAGACTGCCAACTTTGAGAATGTCCTGAAACCGCTCGCTGAGGATGAGAACGAGATGGGACTTGACACTGCCATTCTAGGCTTTTATCAGTACGTTAGTACCGATAAAGCATTGAGGGATGCCAGTAGCGAGGCTGAGAGATTGCTCGACGTGAGTACCTTTCCTCCATTCTTTGTTTGAGTGATGGGGGTGCTGACGGCAGCCATTAGGATTTCGGAATCGAATCCGCCATGAGGGAGGATATTTACGGATTAGTTTCGGCCGTCCATAAATCGCCACAGTCGAAAGCTGTTGATGTCAATGCGGAATCTTCTCGTTTTCTCGAAAAAACCTACGAAGCCTATGTTAGAAATGGTCTCGGACTAGCCGAGAAGGAGAGAGCTCGATTCAAAGAGATTAAGAAGGAGTTGTCGATCCTGGGGATCGATTTCTCCAAGCGTCTGAATGAAGAGAATGGTTGTCTTTGGTTTACTCCTGAAGAGCTCGCGGGCGTTCCGGAGGATGTCCTTTCCGGGCTCACCAAGGGCGAACCCAACAGCGAGAATAAGGGAAAGCTACGCCTGACCTTCAAGTATCCCGACCTATTCCCAACTATGAAGTATGCCGTCAATCCCGAGACAAGGAAAAAGGTATTCCTTGGCAATGAGAACAAGTGCAATGAGAACAGCAAATTGTTCAAGAGGGCTATTAAGCTTAGAGATGAGAAGGCTAGGCTTTTGGGATTTAAGAACCATGCCGAGTTTATTTTGCAACCGAAGATGGCTAAAAATCCCGAAAAGGTCCTTGCTTTCTTGACAGACCTGAGACAGAAATTAGCACCCGGTGGAGAAAAGGAGAAGAGTCGCTTGAAGCAGTTGAAGGCAGCAGATAGCAAGGATAAGAAGATCACGGATGACGGCCACTATTACCTGTGGGATCATAGGTGTGTCCAGAGAGCTTCTCACAACCATTTCGTGCTAATGTCTGTCTAGATACTATGATCGCCTACTTCTCGAGAAGGAATACAAGCTCGATGCACAAAAGATTGCTGAATATTTCCCTCTCGCCCATACCATCCAGGGAATGATGAAGATCTTCGAGTCGCTCTTCGGGTTGGAGTTCTTAGAGGTTACCGATGAGACAAAGAATACCTGGCACGAGGACTGCAAGCAATTCCGTGTTTATAATGAGAAACCAAAAGATGGCAGCGAGCAAACGTTTGTTGGATGGCTGTATCTAGACCTTCATCCCCGCGAAGGAAAATACGGCCATGCCGCCAATTTCAATCTCCAACCGGTGGGCTCGCAGCTGCAAGTGATGTTTATTCCTACTAACGATCCATCAGGGATTTACCGGGAAGAAGGGAGAACGCCACTATCCAGCAACATCTCTTGTGTGCAACTTTTCCAAACCGACTGCAACCAAGCCGTCGCTACTGAAACATAACGAAGTGGTATGGTAGCCTCGTCTAGTAACTGTCATAGTAAAAGCTAATGGTTAAAGGTTACTCTATTTCATGAACTTGGTCACGGTATCCATGACCTCGTGTCCATCACATACTACTCTCGCTTCCACGGCACCCACGTCGTTCGTGACTTCGTTGAGGCTCCTTCTCAGATGCTGGAGAACTGGTGCTGGACCCAGTCCGAGCTCACTTCACTATCGTCTCACTACAAGACTGGAGAAAAGATCCCACAAGACATGGTCAAAACGATTATTAATACCAAGCACGTAAACGATGCGTTGTTCAACCTTCGGCAGTTGCACTTTGCGTTCTTCGATATGGAAATGCACACTTATAAGAACCACGACGACGCTGTCAAGTGTGAGCCTTCGGCGCGATACAACAAGTTGAGAACCGAGATTGCGCTTTTGGATCCACCGGGTGGTGTTGGAGATGTACGTATCCTAACACTCTAAGCCGTTGACTGGCTCTCGCTGATAAGGAATAGGATTTCGGCCACGGAGAAGCCACTTTCGGCCATCTTATGGGGGGCTACGATGCTGGATACTACGGCTACCTCTGGTCACAGGTTTTCTCAACGGACATGTTCTACACCGTGTTCAAGAAGGCGCCCATGGACGGCCAGCAGGGAAGGAGGTACAGGCACACTGTCTTGGAGAAGGGCGGCAGCCGCGACGAGATGGAGACCCTGAAGGAATTCTTGGGCAGAGAGCCTAATAGTGATGCTTTCTTTGAGGATCTGGGATTGAAGAAGTGATCGGTTGGTGTGAGCGCACATGATGTGGTTTGCGGGGAGTTTGAGATTTGATGCATTCATTATGTGTATTTACAGTACTTTTGAAAAGGATGGCCCCGCGCGAAAATTCTCCAAAACCCGGTAATTAGTTTTCTTTCTCCTAGTGGACTCTATCAAGATTGTAACAACGGTTCGGTGGAGTGAAGATTGACCAATTGTGGGCCGAGAAGAGTTCCGAGCCTGGTGGCGTGCTCAAGGAGAGGAAATCGGCCCTAGAATAGGCAATCCCTACATCCAGTCCACGGGATACCAGGGACTTGGCCCTCCCACTATACACATGCACACGTTTCTGTTCCTTTCAGACCGCACCCTCTACCGTGAAAGCATTTTCCCGCCAGTCGGAGTGTGAAAAAAACGAGTGATATCCCATGACTGTGCACCCCCCCCCCCCTCCATCCACCTACCCCACCAGTAAACAGCCTCCACACATTCAATAACCCCCCCTCCGCGACCCCCTACCACCCGGAAAATACACTCTCCCGGGTCTCCCAACCCCCGTAGGCCTCCCATCACCATACCCATGCCCATGTCCAAACCCCCTCCCCCTCCCCCTCCCCCTCTCCGCACCCCACCCATGATAGCCACGCTCCCTCGCGGGCCTCCTCCTCAGAGCCCCTCGAACCCTCCACCCCCGGGCAGCCGCCCGCCTTTCGCGCGGCTCACGGCGAGAGCGGAAGCAGAGGAAGCCGTGGTACCAGGTTATCAGGATTCCCGCCATGACTGCGACGGCGAGGAAGGTGGTGAGGAGGAGGATTGCGGTTGTGGCTGATTGGGATTGTGTTGGCATTTGGAGTGGTGGTTGTAGAGAGGGGGGGGGATGGTGGTTGTGGGGGAGAGGGGAGGGGGAGGGGGAAAGGGGGTATTTGTTCGAGGGGGGTGAGTGGATGGATGGGTGGATGGATGGATGGGGGCGGATAGGTACATGTGGGTAAAGTGTTTGCGGTGCGAGTTGAGTGCAGTGGTGCTTGTTTGTTTGGCTTTGTCGTGCGAGTATACGGGGCGCAAATTATTTAGTGTTGGTGTTGCTGTGTGTGTGGATGAGATGCGTGGGTCTAAGTTGAGTGGGTTGGTGCGCTAGCAGTCATGGTGAACATGCGCGGTTAGCTGGAGCACGATAATGGAAGGATCTCTTGAGGACGATCCCATGTCAGCGAGCAAACAGCACGTCCTTGTGTGTTTCTTGTGCTAGGATATGGTTTAGATGGGGAAGAGCCATGGGAAATGGTATGGTAGGTAGGCTTAGCTGTGTGCTATGTAGAAGTTAGCATCGAGTAAAATATAATTTGTCTCTTGCACAAGCTCCGGATACAAGATCTGGAGGGACATGTTAATCATCCGATGCCATTGCCTTCTGCGGCGGTAAGCCCCCCCCCCCCCCCCCCGGGGGGCTCTGAGAAGGGTGTCTAGATCCAGCTCCCTCCTGAAAGAACCCGCAGCGGTGCGAAAGGAGTGCCCGGATGGAGGGAAGGAAGCGCCTGTTCCCTGTACTCGTGCTTCCCATACAAGAGATGCCTTCCCCATCTATAGTAGTGCGTATCGGCAATTCTTTTCAACCGGTGAGGTATAGTATCCAAGTAGTGCAAGCGATCCAGCGGATTCTAAGAGGACAGGTGCTAGCGCCAGCTCATAACATGAACTCTATCTAGCCTTGGTATACCTGTATACCCGGGCACCCAGTGGGGAATTCCCGGTAAGGTTTAGTTTATATTATGCAGCTAGACATTAAACTTGTTTCCTCCTCCTCCTCCTCCTCCCCAAGCCCGGACTTGCAGGGGATTGAGGTGAAAAAAAATTCATACAAAAGCGGCATCGTGAATTGAATCCGATAGGATTGCCGCACATCTACGCAATCTTGATCTTCCTAATATTAGTGGGCACTAGTTCTGCAACTACTGGAACAAGTATGATGCACTATCCTTCTTTGGTAGAAATGAGCTGCCAATACGCTATAGCAAATAGGGAAGGCAGCAACACTTGGATGAGAAGCACGAGTACTCGAGTACCCAGAGGGAGTCACTTCCTAATGACCGCCGCGGATCAAAAGGGTATGCAAAAGTGCGGGATAGAGAGCAAGCGGCCGCATCACAAAACTTGTCAAGGTAGCTAGCTTGTCGTAATGGACCTGTAAGACCGTCTACGTGTCCAACGGTACCCGGGATAGCTGAGCGAAAGCGTGTTTGGAACTGGTCCGAGGAGCAAACATATCGGGTTGGGGGAATAAGGCTTGCTCTGGAGAATGAAATCGCGTAAGGTTGGCCTCCTCGCACCCGCTCGTCTCCTCACATACCAGCACTTTGGCGTGCTCAATAGATTTTTGACGTGAAAAGAGGATTCCCGAGTGATAGTTGGTGATCTTATTGCTTTTGGTCCATGGGCTCCGGCATTGGATTGATTGGTCTTCTGACGAGGCGCGGCGGTTGGCCATGAGGGCGGGCCAAGGCAGCACTGACCCACCGAGTAGAGTAGAATTTGCCTTTGATGGGAAAGGCCTGTTGCATATATCAGGTCAGTGTATAGGTCGCCACCCAGTGACATGGGCAACCGGTCAACCTGTGCTTAAAGAGGTGTTTCTCTAAGGAATAACTCGGGGGCGATTATTTTTTTCTTCTCTAGAAAAAAAGGAAAGAAAAAAAGGGATCGCACAACCCCGCCGTGTGCAGTGCCCCACAAGCATTGACCCTTAAGGTAAAAGTTAGCATTGATAAACCATACAGCAGCTGAATAAGCTATCGAATGTTTCCCCGCTGCTGAAGTTGCGGATAGTCTAAGGTTCACGCAGGCGCACGGCGGACAAGCACTACGCCTCAAACGGGAAACCTTCAGCCTCTCTGGCTGATTTGAGACAATAGGAGGGCGGGAAGGCCGCGTTCGCGTCTTCACGTGCGCGCAGGTGAGTGACGGATTCGAGGGAGGGGAGAGCTGTTGACTGATGTGACATGTCGTTGTTGTCGATCGGATGGCTGATGGGTGGGTGAATTAGGGTTTCCTCCTCTCATGTTTCTTCATCCGCTTCTTTAGGGGTTAGGGGTAAGAGTGCTCTTATGGCACACAGAGGGGGAGTGCTCGGCCAAAAAGATATATTTAGCTGCGAAAAGCTTATTGCGCTTCGAGTAGTGAGGACTATTATAGTGCGTGGTTTCGCAAGGTTTACAAGTAGTGTCGAGCATATCCTGTGCCGGCCGGTGATAGCTCCCATGGCGGAGGAATACCGGGTATGCGGGCCTGCTCTTTTGTCCTTCCGGCGGGGATAGACAGGAAGCATGGAGAGCTCGTGAACACCCTCCATCCAATGACCGATGGAAGCTTAAAATAAATTTGTGCTGCTTCGAATGACTTCAGCGGCTTCTGCGGGGAGTGAGATAAAATGCAGGTTAATAATACTAAGATTGGTCACGAGATTGTTTTAAACATGATAAATGTGGCTAAATTTGGAAATTTGTCCCCCAATTTAACACTATTTACAACTACTCTTTTTATTATTATTTTTCCTACTCAACTGCACACAAAGAAGGTCTTGACTTTCTAACTTGTCACCCTTGCACTTTTTTTTCCTTGCCTATCCTGCTCTTCTCGAACTCCCAAATTCTCTCCTAAACTAGAATCAGATTGACCTGCCAGTGTCCAGCAAATTTCCCCTTCTGCACCAATACTTTTATCTAATCCCTTTTCTCAGAAGCACTCACAACTCAATTCTTCCGTTAGCCAAACAAAGAGGTTTCGCTATCCAATCCAATCCAATCCCGCCACTGAAAAGTGAAGAGAGAGAGAGAGAGAAAAAACAAACTACTGTACGGCACCCCCCAGCAGTCATCATCACAACTGTCACCAAATCCGTCCGTTCATCCCCATCGCGTCCCCTACAATCTTATTCTGTCCACTAAACTCGCTCATTCTTCGGACAATCCAGTCATCAAACACACCCAAACACACACATACGAACTCTTTGTCCGCTGATTCTCTGGAGAGACTCGACAGACTTTTAGATCGCCAATCTTTCATTATAGAAAAGAACAAACCATGTCTACATCGTCTCATTTCGCATCTCCCTTCTCTACAACTGCCGGCGGTGGAAAAGACGGCGGAATCAACACTACCAATAATTCTGGTAATTCTTCCGCCTCGGGAGGAGGCACTGGAGGAGGAGGAGGAGGAGGATCAGGCGATTGGTGAGACGTCGTCTTTAATTTTTTATCCACTTTTATTCTTGATCTTTTACCTTTTACGTCTATTCTTTTTCTGCCTCCCTCTCTTACGAGTGCTTGTTCTTCACATATTGCCCCCCTTTGTTGTTGTGGCGGGCTGTTTCAATGCTACGTACTGTACTATATCCACTGCCCCTCGCGTCTTGCCCCCCTCTCCCTGCGTGTGTGCGCGCAGGGGGGAAATTAAGGCCTTCCCTTTACCACACATCCCCACTAAAACTTATCACATCCGCCTTCCCTGTTGGAGAATATACTCTTTTTTTTCTTTCCTTTTTCCGTTTTCTCTCTCTTCCCCTTCCTTCGCAACTTCTTCAGATCCTTGCCTTCCTACGTCGTCATCAGGTGAAATCTTCAGCCTTCTGAGTCTATTTTGCCAAATCAAACAAAAAGGCTTTGCATTCCCTGTCGTCATACCTGCTCTCCCGCCACAATCAATTACCGTCTTCACCATTTCATCTTATCCTTCCTCCACCCTCTTTTGTTCCCCCGATACATCCGCTGTTACACATCAAATTTAATTTTGGAGTAAATATTATGTCTTCAAGCGATCTAACTTCCATGCCTAGGTCTCGTCGTGCTAATGGCACATCCAACACCTCCCACCGTCGCCCCTCACTTTCCACTACCCTCACCCATCCCCCTACCTCACAGCACTCTCAACCTCCTTTAACTCCTTCCACTTCGAATGTTTATCATCCCCCACATCATTTCAACAGGAGCGGTGCCGGAAATGCGGTCAGCACCGCTTATGCTAAGGAGGACTTGCTAAGCATCTTCAAGGCCCAGGAGCAGAATGGCACTTTACGGGAGGTGAAGGATTTAATGCTCGGGGATTTGAGTTCGGGCGGTGGCGGTGGTGGTTGGGGTAGGAGTGGTGATGAAGTTTGTGGCGCCGAGGTCTGTTGGGATAAGGAGGGAGGATTGAAGCCTGTTAGTCTGGAGGATATGAACGAGGAAGAGAAAGAAGTACGTTACTGACTGCTCCCACCATCTCTCCAAAGCTTCATGCATTTGAGTGGGCACTTGATTGTGGTTTTTGCTAACGTGCGCCTAACCAGTTGTTCGCCTCAAACGTAAACTCTCCTCATAAAGCACCCCCGAATCAAAATAACCCAGGAGCAACGAGTCACCACAGCATCAACCATACACCCCCACAGAACAGAAATAAAATTACCGCCCCTCCTGGCACAGGCACCCCTAGTGTCAATCGCCCGACAAACCGACGCCGTGAGACCTCTGATGCTGCCCTCCCCAATTCACCCTTCAACTCCACCCCCCCCCCTCAGCTGCCGAGACGCAGGACCGACCTGAGAGACGAAGACCAAGCTCGGGAAGGTGGCGGTCGGGATAAGACTTTATTCGGACGTTGGGGTAGCACCTCTGGTACATCTGGCCCGGCGGGGGATGATGAAGACGGTTCTGGAAGTGGCAGTAGGGGTTCCGGATTGTTTAGGAGGGGCAGTACAGCTTGGGGACCTGGTGGGAGCACTGGCGGAAGTGGGATTACAAGTAGTGCGTTGAATAGCCCGATGGGCACGTTCGGGAATGGTGTATTTGGTGGTGCAATGGGCGGGTTTTCCTTACAGAGTGCCTCTTCGGAAAAGCTGAAAGCAAGCGGTGGTGCCGGTAACACAGGGAAAGGTTCAACGGCGCAACCTAAAGTTGAAGAAGAGGACGAACATGCTGAAAACGCCCAGAGGCCCCGCTCCCCCAACGCAAATGAATTGCGTGAAGAGCACGAACGTGAGCGACCAATGAGCTCGGACACTGATCCGTTTGGTCTTGGCGGAGATGGGGACGACCATGAGCATGGCCAACGACAAGAACAGCAGCAGCAACAACATTCTCCGCTTCCTACTCCTGGTCTCGAACAGCGTATGAAGGACAATTCTTTCAACATGACGAGTAATGCTCAAACCCGACAAGGCAATTCTGTTTCCACCCCGACCAAAGTCCGTAGCGACCTCGGTTTCTCCGGTATAGGTACAACGCGCGACGGCAGCAATGTTGGCGGTTTGCATCAACAGCTCCAGAATTTACAATTAAATCAACAAGGTCACTTTCCGCTACACGGGCGATCAAGGGAAGGCAGCATTGGCGGGATCATTGGTGGTCTGCATGAGAATGAACCATTAAGTCCTACAGAAACTAACCCTTATCAGAGCCCTGCCCCTGAAAAGGCAGACGACGATGATATGCCGGAAAGCAGCAGCGGGGGAGGCATTATTGGAGGATTCAGAAGGAGTGATGTGGGTGCGCCTGGCAGTGACAGAAGCGGCCGAAGCTCTACCGCCGGGTTGGGCAGTGGTATGGGCAGTGGTCTTGCGTCATTCAGTTCCTTGAGCGGTGGCACTTTGTGGGGAGGGACTTCCGGGCCCTCCGGGCTTGGAAACAATACCGCTACGAGTTCATTTTTCGGTGGTAGTATGCTTAGCGATTTGAACAGTCCCAACACCATTGGTAGCGGAGGTCCGTTTTCTGGCGGTGGAATTGGTGGCATGGGGAGTATTGGAAGTGGAGGATTCGGATCGGCGAGCCGTGCAAGCCGGCTTGGACAGCTGTTCCAACAGGAGCCGCAAGTTGAGGAAGAGCAACAGCCTCAGCAACAACAGCAACAACCGGGCGGGTTTGAATCGAATGATGCCCTCGGTGACCTGAGGTTCGGTAATGCGTTTGGTAGCGGTAGAAGTGGGTTCGGTAGTGCTGTGGATAGCCCTATGAGGGAGAGGCCGGCTGCCATGGACATTTTCAGCCTACATACCACACGGAGTATCGGTAACCTCGGGGCGGCTGCTTCTGGAGATAATACCTTGTATCCTAGGGAGCGCGATGACTCACTACCCGGCATCCATAGTCTTCACCAGAATCAACCAGTTCAACCAGCCCCGCTTTCTGCCGGCATCCAACCACCAGCTGTTCAACCGCCCCCACAAATTCGTCCTCCTCCCGGAACCGTCGCACCACAACAACAACACGTAATGGTTATGCCGGATAAGATACAGTGGACCTATCGTGATCCTAGTGGGACAGTTCAAGGTCCTTTCTCGGGCTTGGAGATGCATGATTGGTATAAGGCTGGGTTCTTCACCCCAGACTTAGCAGTAAAGAGGGTGGAAGACCCGGAATTTGAGCAATTGGGTAATCTGGTGCGCAGGATAGGGAACACCCGTGAGCCTTTCCTGGTCCCGCTTCAAGCTCCAGCAAATTCCGCCCTTGTGCAACCCGCCACATCCCAGCCTAGTACTTGGCCTGGAGTCGCCGCTTGGTTGAGTGAGAATCAACAACCACCTCAAACTGCCGGCACAGTTCAGCCTCCGTTTGCTGGAAGTTTCCCAAGTTTTGGAACGACCCTCACTGCCGACCAACAAAATGCATTGGAGAGAAGGAAACAGGAGGAGCAATATCTTTTGGCTAGACAACGAGAGTATCTGGTTCAGCAACAAGTTTTCGCAAAGGCCCAGCATGCTCTACACCATCAACACTCTCAGCAGAGCCTCCATTCTCAACCCAGCTTTGGGAGCTTGCAAGGAAACCTACAAAGCCCTGGCGGGTTTGGGACCCCTGTCGCAGCAACAACGGTCGGGATCGGTGGGCAGAACTCATTTGAGCCGGGCGTATTGTTGAGGCAGGCTGGTGCAGCCGCTGGGGGTGCTGATGCTTTCGGAGCTGGTGGACATGGCATGTCCGGCATGGCTGGGCAGCAGCTCCAACAGAACAGTCAATTCGCCCAACAGCAGCAACAAGTTCAGGCCGATCGCTTACAGATGGAACAGCAGAGAATCCTTGAAATGCAACGTCAGCAAGTCCAAAAGGCATACCAAACACAGCATCAGCAGGTCGAGAAACAGCAAGAACTTCAACAGGCTCAACAGCAGGCAGTAGCGGCGGTCGCCCAGGCTCAACAGCACGTCCAATCTTACGAGGCTCACCATATCGAGAGGGAAGATGAAAGATCCTCACAGCAGACCCAGGAACACGGTGGGACTGTCCCTGTTCAGCACGACAAGACTCCTTCTCCGGCCTTGGAGAGTTCTGCCTGGGGCATCGCTCCTGAAACCGTTAAACCACAGGCCCAGCCACAAGCTCCTGAGCAGCCAAAGGTTTCGATTCCAAAGGCTACGCCTTCGACAAAGACTTCCCCTCGCCCTACACAAGCTCAAATTACATCGAGCAACGACTGGCAGGGTTCCGAATCCGTTCGTCTTGTTCAACCTTTCCCTCCCCCGACAGGTTCCCAATCCACTATCCTCAATATTGGCTCTAGTTCCATGGCCCGTAACTCTTCAAATGAAGCCCCTCACATGAGTGCTAGTGCTTCTATCGCTCCTTGGGCGAATAAGGATAATGAAGTGAAGCAACCCTCTCTCACTCTCAAGGAGATCCAGGAAATTGAGGCGGAGCAACAGCGCAACAAGGAGGCCTATGAAGCGGAACAAAGGCGTCAGCTTATGGCCCAACAAGCAGCCAACCAACCTCCTCCCCCAGCCCCAGGTCTCCCATCGACAGCCACCTGGGCAACATCTCCATCCGCTACTCCGGCCACCGGGTCTGCATCTGCTTGGGCCAAACCATTGGTCAAGGCGAACTCTCTTCCGAGTGCCGGCGCTAAAAAGACGCTTTCGCAGATTCAAAAGGAAGAAGAGGCCCGCAAAGCAAAGGCTGCAGCACTCGCGGCGTCTACAGCTCAGGCGGCAGCACAGATTCCCTCCGCTCCCCTAGCCAGTGGAAAGAGGTACGCCGATCTCGCTAGTAAGACTTCCCAGCCCATGGCCAGTGGGGCATGGACTACCGTCGGGCCCGGAGGGAAATCCAAGTTGGGTGCTGGTGGTCCCACCGGCCCTCTTCCTTCTACACCAACCGCCCCAGTGCAGCCATTGAGGACTGTGTCTAGCACCATTGGTATCCAAACTGCCAAAAAAGTTGTCCCGGCTGTTGCCCCAGTCAAACCTACCGCTACAAGCGCTGAGGGGGAATTCCACAAGTGGGCAATGGCGTCCCTTACTGGATTGAAGGAGGGTGTCAAAGGTATTTAAGAATTCTACGCTTGTGCTTTTGTGTGGCCACGTTAACCTTTCTAGCCAACGAACTCCTTGCTGAGATGCTTAACTTTCCCTTGGACGCAAGCCTCATCGCTGACACCATTTATGACTGCTCCACAACTATGGATGGCCGTCGTTTCGCTGCAGAATTCATCCGTCGTAAGGAGGCTGCCAGAATCGGCGTCGTCATTGAAGCAGGATCATCTAATGGGGGTGGAACCGGTGGATGGAACGAGGTTGCGAAGGGAAAAACTAGTACTCAACAGGCCGTCAGGGACGCTAGCCCCGAGACCAATGCTGCTTTCAAAGTAGTTGCCGGGAAAAAGAAGGGGAGGAGATAGATGGATGTGCTGAGTTTTAACCTAATTAGCGGGATTTGTTGTCTATAGCGTGGCTCGTGGCTCATGGGTTTGTGTACCGTAGCGTGGTTGGACAATTAGTTTTTCTTTTCAAATAAAAAGTTTGAGTTACGCTTTGAATCTTGTGCATTAGGAAGTAATGGGGGGAGATATTCCTACGTGAACGTGATGAGACAACTCTGCTGAATGTCTGAGGACCTGGAGCCGGCGGTACGTGGGAGGTCCTTCTATATGCAGTGGTGGTTTGAACCTCAGACGAGCTTCATAGGATGTCACTCGTGTTATCGGTCAACTGGCGTGTCGGAATTTCTGTATGAGAGATGCGGGTTTGGAGAGAAAGTAATGACCGGTTGAGCGTGGGAATAGTATAGTTCGTAGAAGGAGGATCAGAGTTGTTCCGATGTCTATTGTACGCTGCTCATTCACTAACAGGTAGGTTTTCGCCCGAAAATCGAGGGTTCTAGCCCGACCGCACACCGCCAGGAGCGCAGTCACCCGGGACAGGGAACATGACCGCTCCCCCACAAAGTGCGACGCAGTCATATCCCACTAATCCCACCGTACCAGGTATTATTTAAAGTAGTTCCTCCGGCCCCTTTCCTTCTCTTCTCCACTTCCTCGCCTTCCTTTCTTCCTTCATTCCTTCCTTCCTTCCTCTCCATTCATACCTCTCTTTCGTCCATTCATCCTTACACAGGCAAACGATGGATATTACTGGCCTCCCCTACTACCAGGAGAGAGAGAGAGATTTACCGCACAATGGCTGGCACATGTGCGTGTGGGTCTCTCTCTCTTTCACTAGGGGGGGGAACAGGAGAGACGCAGTTGGCGTTGTGGGGTAATACAATCCTTCCGCTTTGCATTATTTTATTTCACAAGACCATAGTACTAATTGACAATAGAGTTTGCAGGCAAACTCCTGCTTCTAGCCCTCGTCTCTCCTGGAGCCAGTGAGGGACGCAGTTGGCGTTGTGGGGTAATACAATCCCTCTCCCACTTTGTATTATTTTATTTGATAGAACTATAATGCTAATTGACAACAGAGTTTGCAGGCAAGCTCCCACTTCTAGCCCTCGTCTCTCACTACTCATGACTCCTCCAGCCAGTAACATGTGGTTCTGGTTGGTGTCTGTTTTGTTTTTATAACAAAACAAAGACTGTTATGCACTGCATTATTATTTCACTATCTGCATATAAAATGCATATGAGAAGTATTTGGGAATGGGTATAGGACAATTGCATGTGTCTTATACCAATCAGGTAGTGCATTCATTTGGCCACAGGTGGTCAGAGAGGAACACAATGATGTGAATTGAGCAAGGGAATATGAGTGCTAGAACTGATCCACAAATTGGTGGTGGACAGCATAATCCTGATGGAATAAGACAGGAATGTGTCAACAAAATCGAAATCATCAAAACAGATACAGGAACTGTTTCTTTAAAGCTCAGCTTTGAAAAACTCTTCCTCTGCAGGCCTGGTTCTCAAGAAATGTATATTTTCTTCAGTACCAAAGCTTTGGAGAGGTATGTGGCCTGTGTCTGGCGACAGATCTCAAGCAATTAGGATACCTGTTGTGCTCTGCAGTCTCCCACTAGTTGCAGGGGCTCTCACTCGTCATCTGCCATCTTTAGCTGTCCAGTCACAAGTGTTTTCACTTGTCCTCTGCCATCTAGCTTGGTCCTCTGTCCAGTCACCACAGTTTTCACTTCTCTTCTGCTATCTCTCACAGTCATCTGTTGAGTCACAACTATTTTCAGTTCTCTTCTCACATCTCTAGCTAAGTATAGTCTCAAAAAAAATACTTGGTTACTTTAATATTATTAATAGCTAATACGTGGTAGGGAGAAAGCCATACAAGGAGGAAAAATTCTGTGTTGTGGCTGGATATAGTTGATTGGTTGCTGTATTTCACAAAACTTGGTAAGAACAAAACCTCACAACCCCTCTGTTCTGATATCATCAGCTAATATAGTAATCAACAGAGGAGAAAAATACCACCGACAATTGCAGCAATGACAAGTAGGTACCCAATATTGAACAATTTATGAGAAAGCTAAATCTGATATTGTAGCATTATTGGTGGCAACTACGATGTTGTGTTTGGGGCTCCTTGCAATAGCCAAGATGGGATATATCATCTTATACCATCAAATAACTGAGTTGTTGTTTGAGCTAACTCTCTGTTTATGATCGATCTTGTTTTTGAAAAGTTTTTTTCAACTTTTCAGAATGTACTGGCTTGTGGAATGAATGGTGGCTCACCATTCCCATAAAAGGCGCATGGTCATCAGATAGATGACCGAATATTAGATTATTGAATTTGATATTCTGTCAGTGATGGGCAATAGGCTGCTGCACTTGATGCTTCTTGCCATGGGCAAGATGGTATGTTGTTTTTTGCCCCTCTTTATTATCGTAATGATCATTGATTTAGCTAATCACTTGCTTAGTACCACAGCTGTGCTTTTGCAGGATTTAACAAATTCTTGATCAGGCATTGCCTGAGTATTGTTGAATTCTGGTTTAATATACCCTGAAGAGATTCTTTGTCTCACCCTCAGTGGTGGGTTGTGGGGGGGTTGGTATCTGGCTCCTTTTTCATATCACGTGCATTACAGAATGGTTGTGGATAGCATTTATGGGGTTTGGAAAGGACGACTGAGAAGAGGGGTGATTGTTCGGTGGAGTGAGTATATACTGACTCTTATTTTATGTTTCAATAGACTAATTATGAGGGGGATTATTTAGACAAAAGTATTTGTTTACAAATATTTACTTTCAGCCCTTTGGCTATTATCAGACCGTCATCCATGCAACTTCACCAGATGTGGGGGATGGTGGAATAAGTTCAGCAGAGATCCCGTGTTGTTTGTAAGTTGACGCGAGTTCATGAGAAATAATAGACAGTCGCACTTGTTGGAGAATTGCTAAAGAGAAAGAGGAATACAAGGTAAGTCAGAATCTGCTTATATGATATTGATTTCTTATCATACAGACTTGTTGTAATTGCGTGCTAGGCTGACAAAATAAAACAAAATATAGACATTTGGGTATTTTATCCACCCAATATTATGCCTTTGTCCTTACAACTACCAAGATGCTGTGGTTATATTTGGACTATTTGGTATTTGGACAAGTACTCTATAATGATACAATAATAAGTGAGAGAAGTCATATTTATTATTGCACTGAAAGAGATATTGCGATGAGCTCTTCTCAAATTCTTGTTGTCTGCTACCTTTGGTATATTCTCAAATACGGTTACAAACCCGTTCTCCATCAACGGGTTGGTTTTTCTTGCATTTTCATATTATTTTAACCTGACTCTTTTTTGGTATTAAAGCACTAATATGGTTTTAGGTATCATTAAAATGGACCCAACAATCCATACCAGGTTGGGTTCTGTGCTGTTTAGCTTCTTGATTTTCTTATTCTCAATCTATCTGAGTCGATCCTTCTATTTATCGTTTACTTGACTAGAATTATTCTGTTTTTTTGACATCTAACTTCTTTTTGGTCCTTACTCTCTATCTAGATTCTTTTTCCTTTTCCCTCTTATTCTTGTTGACTCTTTTATTAATATCCTATTACTTACTTTCATCTATTGTTTCCATACAACTGCATTTTTGATAAGATATCTTATATGTAGATTTCCTTATTTCACCCTGTTTGCTGGTCTTTTATTACCTTTACCACTCCATCATTTTTCCTATCTTTACTTTTATTTTCTCTTTCATAACCGTTTTTCTCTATTCTTTTTTCTTAACATTTTCTTACATATCTGTTGTATTTTTCAACTCTTACTATTGACTTGGCTGTACTTCTCTGGTTTCAAATTTTGGCTTTTGTCATTTTATTAAATCTGATAGATATTCTTTATTATATCTTTCTGTTGAATTCTTAGTGATTTTCCTTTCTTCTCTTTCATATAATTATTTAATAACCTGCATTTTTGGTACACAACTGAATATTTGAAATTTGGTGTTGGGCATTCTTTAGCCATTTTATTTTTTTATTTAAAAATATCATTGGTGGATAATAATAACTGAGAGGAAAGAACTTAGGCAATAACTGTAATCTTACCTGATCAACTCTATTACCCTAGCAGGAATAGCTTGCATAATTATACGCGAGGTATATACCACCATAAAGGAGAGCATATATCCGAACCCAAGCTGCCTGAGTAGAGACTTCCCGGAGGCATCTGGGAGACTACTCAGGAACCACAAAGAGTTCACGTTTCAAGATATAGCTAACTGATTGGAACGATGATTAGAGAACCAGTTCTCTACTCTTACTAATGCATACGCATTATGCATTGATAAATGAATATCGGACTTGATCACTCCATATTCATGATACTATTGGTATGTAGCCATTTAGACTGCATATTCCATTATGGTCTATCAGGACGAAGAGATCGAAGATTGACTACTGGTGGAGTGAGGACACCCTCAGAAGAAATAGCAGTCGGGAGATTCTCAGAGTCAAGCTGGGCAAGATTCAGGGTCAAACAGTGTTCGCACTTTGTTCTGACAAACTGAACTCTTAGAAAGATACTTCTTTACTAGAGAAGTCAAAGTAGCATGAACATTAGTATAAATAGTAGAGCTCTCCCCGATGGTTGAGAACATTATCAAGCTACAAAGAAGAGACCTTAACAATATTATAAGTTATTACGATATTCTTCAATTACTTTATCGAACAATTCTTCTTGAGCCTTCCTGACCTATATTCTGTTGTCTCGAATATCCTCGGCCTAGTTAGCCCGGAATCCTACCGTGTTAGCTACCTTGTAACAAACTCTATTATTGCTCAAGTCGAAAAAGGAAAATCAAGGATACAAGTATAAGGTGGAGTATACTAGTATAATAGAAATTCATGTTTAAGTCAGAGAATGTTTTTTTTAAGTAGTGTCAACAGTATAGTATTTTGTTGCTTGTAGCACAATTTAGATCATTGCAACCCTTAATCAGACTCTTTATTCCTGCCTAATATGCAACTAAAACAATAAAATAAAACTTGGAAAAAATATATATAAGAATCTTTAGTACTGCTAGAAAGGAATCTCAATGTATCTGATGTTTTTCTCTCAATCAACAATAGTAGTGTTGGGTTTTGGTTAAATTGCAGATTATTCTTTCTGTTGATATGGAAAAATTCCACACATTGACTGAAATTAGATAATTAAAAAAAGAGTATTCTATTATAATCTGTAGAGATTCCTGTCTATGTCTGATTTTTTTCTTCTTATTTAGATTAAAGGTTTCTATTGAGATAATGGGCTAGAATGTGCAAGTCAAGATTTGCTGGGTTTTAGGACACTATTCTACCAAAAACCTGTTGGCATCAATATAAAATACAAGAGAAATGACAAAAAGATACATAAACTACAAACTTTTAATTAATTAAAACATACTCCTGAGATGGCCAATAAATATTATAATGATAGAGAGGTGCTAATTGTATTGCAAAGCGTCTTGAAGCTAGGATTTATAGAAGAATAACAATTCTTACAGAATCTAGTTAGGTTTACTTCTTAATGGAACTTTAGTATGGGGAAAGTGACACCATACAGATACCAGATTATTGATCAAATACAAGAGATATTTTATTCCTATTACATCAGATAAAGTTATTACATAGTAGAGCACCTAAAATATATTCTCTAAATTTTTCACATTCCCTGTTGTGAGGTTGTTGACATACAGATTTTTTGAAGAACTGATAACTTTTAGAAAACCTTTGTTATAAGTGAAGAGATAATAAGTACTAGAGGTAAGATGTAATCAATTGTTGATTGTTGATGCATAATGAATTTTATTATTACCCTAGTAGGAATAGCTTACCTATTCAGCACAAGGTATGCAATCTCATAAAATAACTATATACCAAAACTCAAGCTTCCAGACTCTGAATTATGAGCATCCTGAGGCTATCCAGAAGACAATTGAGTAATACTTTGAAGGTTTTCCAGAATATTAGAACCTATCACCCCATGTTCTATATTACTATTTGTATGTAGGCAATTGGGCTGCATATTTATATATAGTGTATTATAATGAAGAGATTGAAAACTGCTGATTGATACAGTGAGGACACCCTGAGATGAATTAGCAGTTTGGATGATTTTCTGAGTTGAGTTGAGCAAGTTTTAAGAGCCAAAAACTATTCACACTTTGTAGTGGTAAGTTGAATTGTTAAATAGTATCATTTTAATAAAAGAAGCAGAAGTAGCATGAATTTTAGAATAAATAGTAGGTTTCTCCTTCAGTGATGGATGAATTGTCAAGCAATGGAGAAGAGACCTTAAAAATAGAACGAGTTATCGAGTTATAGGTTCAACTCTTTTATATTTGGATATACTTGACATCTTTAGCAAACAAGCAACCTTAACCCATCCTGACAATCAATCTGTTATCTCAAATATCCTTGATCTAGTTGGCATGAAATTCTATGGAGTTAACTATCTTGTAATATTTGTCCACAGACTATATAATTATTATACTGATATTTGGAATTAAAAATATCTTTCAATTTCCTTCAATCCTTATCATTGTATTTAAATTATTACTACTTATACAAAACTCTACTCTCTCAGAATTGATATAGTATATCAGACATGTTATCTTTTGATTCCTTCTTCATATACTATTTGGACTAAAGGTTAGTTAAATACAACTATCTACTTATATAGCTTTTATAGCTACCATTCCTCTAAACTATACAACTAGTATAATATGTCAATATTTTATATCATATGTGTATCTTTATTATTCTCAGGATTCTTGTCTTCTTCTACTAATATTAGAAGAAAAAAGTTTGTACAGGGTGGATAGGTACTGGTTGTTGACATAAAGATTTCATTCAAATTGTCCTCTCAGCCAAGTTTGCCCTAAGAGGGCTCCAGCATAGTGGTTATATCCTAGTGCCTTGCACATAGTACAACCTACATTCTGTACACCCAGTTCACTCAAATAGATAATTTTGCACTTTCATTTCAGGAAGAACATCCAGTGAAGCCACTTGTCAGCTTATTTATGAGAGGTCTATGCTTGTACTTGACGACATCTACTTACATTAGACTACTCCACAATCAAGTAAAGGTTTTTTAGAAGAAAAAGGATCTGACATAGGATAACTAACTATCTATTGTTCTGATAACTACTCACAATATATGATCTATTTGATTAAGGCAAACTACTGCAGCAAAAAATATTTCAAGTCCTTTCACACCTTCAAGTCTACGATCTACTGTGGATACTGCTCGAAGCTGAGGTAGCTACTCTTTTGTCTCTAATGACCTGTATAGAAATGCAGATGCTTCGAAAGCTGTATGTTTTTATCTCTCTCAGTGCGTGGATTCCAACATACTCTGTCCTAGTACTGTCTAACCACAGGTTGAAGAGTTATCTACTTTTGTATAACTTAGTTACGAGGACATGTAGTTTCAGATTGTTAGATGCTAACTAGTACAAGCAAGCACACACTTTGGAACCTATACTATATAATTCATCATGGTAAGCGGATCCCAGTGAGATCCTCCCCAATTCTGGCAGACATCTAACGACTACGATATCTGTTCTTGTCTACTTGCTGACTGGAGACTTAGCTATACTTCGAAAACTATATTATGTAATTCCTTTCTCCATGTTGATTTCATTGCATTCTGGCTTGAACCTGTCTGATAGCTGGTGCTGCAGCTCTCTCCTGTATTCTACTTCTGTTTTCTGGGCTTGTACCTTTAGCTAGATTACTACTGCATACTACAAGTACCCTCATGTTTACTTGCCCAGCTCTGATAAATAAACTTTTATGCTAGTATCTAAATGTCTTGAATAAGTAAATAATACTAGTTGGTGTTTAATACTAAGCTGACTTTTCAGGACAATCAGTCTTGATATTACTGTGTTCTCTACAGTTGTGTTCAAACTCTTAAAAGAGTATCAAATTCTAGGTGGTTATATATAAGTTGGCACTCTATTCCACTTCGGCATCTGGTTGCACTTAGAAAACTTAGCTGAATCTGGTACTTTCTGAAAACTTGGTTGCATCTGGTGCGTATAGAAGGGCAATACTCTTATCTGCCCATACCTGGTAACAGACTGTGCACTCAGAATACAAGTTTCCTTTCTATGTGGCTAGAAGCCTCAAGGCTTTGGGAGCATACAGTGTGTTCAGGCACAACCTAGCTTTTTAGCTAATCATAGTTAAGAAGTATTATTTTTTTGAATTATACAAGTTCTAATTGTAACAGATCGGCATAGTATTTGCTAGAAACATTGACACTAATATGCTTGTTTGAGAACTTTTGCTTTTTTGAAATCTCTTCAATAGTTATGGAAATATATGTATGTTTTCAGTGTCTATGGAAATAGTTATAAAACCTTTATTGTTATGTATATGTGCTATTAATGATATAATTTAGTCATATTGTGTAAAGTGGAATTCTTCTTGTACTTGTAATTTCATTTATCTAATCATTAATGTGAACTTGAAATTTTTGAATTAAAAATTGTAAATTGTAAAGTTGGTTAGAGGTGTGGAGAATTGAGAAAGCAAACAAGACTTTTAATATTTTGTAGAAGAGTGTTTAATTTCTCAAGAGCTATTATAGCATAAATAAATATTTTTTGTTAATGAGAACTGGAAGAGAATTAATATAGGCGAAAAACTACACAATCATATCCAACTTCAGAAGCCTGTAAAGAAGTATTATACAAGTGGAAATAGCTTACCAAATTTAGTAAGAGGATACCACTTTATGGTGATAAATACATATCTGAATCTTAGCTTTTCAAAAGTAGGAGTATTTAGTGGCATTTAAGATGACAATTCAAAATATCAGAGAACTTCAGAATTGATAGAGAATTCTCCTGAACGGTCCAATAAAGTAAGAAGATTTTACTTTATCTTCAAAACACATTCATATGAATTCATAATACTTGGAACAATAGCTATCAGAACTAATCACTTTGTAGACCATAAAAAACTATAGGTATGTAGACATACGGACCTCATATAGAGTCTATGTCTATGAGAATGAAGAGATCGAAAATTAGATACTGGTGGAGTGGGGATATCCTCAGATAAAATAGAAGTTGGAGATAGTTCTAGATCAAGCTGGACAAATTTTGAAAGTCAAACAATGTTCACCCTTTGTTCTGACCAACTAAGTTGTTTAGAAGATACTTCTTAAATAGAAGATTGACAGTAGTATCAATATTAGTATAAATAGTAAGACTGTTTACTGGTAGTTGAAGAATCATCAAGTAATAGGAAAAAGACCTTAACAATATATTACTAGTAAGATAATCTTTTTACTACGTTTACTTCTTTAGCTTTACTGAACTACAAATTCTGAGCCTTTCTGACAACTACTCTGTTGATGCAATTATCCTCAGCCTAGTTAGCTTATAATCCTACCATATTAGCTCCCCTATAACAGCAAGCAACATATTCTAGGTCTGATTTTATGGATACTCATATATTAATTCTAGTAGGATTGTCATAATATTAGTACTTGCTTCACAGGCAAAAACACTTGTCTTGAACAATCTTCTTATTGATCTTAATTAACACTCTTTTTTTCCTATTATAGAAGAAAGTTGTTCTTCAATCTTCTTAGTATATTTTTTACAAATGGTTAATACAATCCGATAAGATATTGTATACTAAAACTGTTGTAGATACAGATATATCAAGAAAGAATATCTTATTTTTATAAGGTTGAAGCATAGAAAAATATTTTCGTTGATAGTATAAAAATCTTCTCTTTTAAGGTATAAGACTCAATTCATGCTTCGTTTGTACTATTCTCTCTCCAAGCACAATTTTTACTTTTAGAAATACTATGTACTTGAGTACAAGGATAAGTATGGTGCTGTACTACAAAATCTCCAGGCTTGTTTTCTATTTTGGGGGTGCACCTGAACTTTGCTGCCATATAAAAACATGCCAAAGAAACTTGTTTGTATGGTGGAAAACCCCTAGTTACTGTATATGAAGTGCGTCCGACTTTTACCTAGGAGGTAGCTAACATGGTAGAATTTCAAGCTAACTAGGCCAAGGATATTGGAAACATAGATTGATCGTTGGGAAGGCACTTTGTTGATAGTTTAGTAAGGATTGGGGGGTAAAGTATTGTGAAATATCAAAAAGTGGAACTTGTTATATGACTAGGGTCTTTTCTCCATTGCTTGATGATTCTTCAATAACTAAGGGAGAGGCTTATTACTCATACTAATGTTCATACTACTTCCACTTCTCTGGTTAAAAAGTATCTTAAATATGCAGTTGGTTACCACAAAGTGCAAACACCTTTTGACTCTGAAAACTTGCTCAGCTCAGTTCAAAAAGTGTCCTGAACTGTAAATTCATCTGGAGGTATTACTATTCTACTAGTAAACAGTCTTCAATCTTTTCGTTATGATGTATGATATATAAATATCTGACCTGATTGCCCATATACTAATAGTAATATAGATTATAAACTGATTAGTTCCCATATCCAGCTATTCAAGCACTATGTAATTATATATATATGTAATTAGAAAACAAGTGGAGTATGATTCACTAATTATCATTTCAATCACTTAAACATATCTGAAAACAGAAACTCATCTAGTATGCAGAGTTAGCTCTCAAATACTTCAATGCTGAGATTGGGAAATTTGCACCCCTGCTGCATTACTTAAAGGTGGTAGCAGGAAGCTCATAATTCAGGCAGCCTAGGTTCAGATATACGGTCAGCCTTTTGCAGATTCCCACTATAGTTATGGCTAACTCTCTCATGATTGTAATTACTAGATGTAGAGAGGTTTGTTAGGAGAAAAGCAAGAAGTTGAAAGATTCTTGTTGGCAAAGGATATAAAGACGAAGAAAGTTAGTGGAAGCCCTAAAGGAGTTGCTAGAAACTTACTCAATAGGGGAGCCTGCAAATAAGCTAGCTATTGAATAGCTAGAAGCAGTAAAACATGGAAGTATTTTAGGATAAGTAAAAATACATGGGAATTGAATTATTGATAATTCTATAGCTTTTGGAATTCCAGCCAGCATCAGAGTATAAAAGAGATACTTAAGGACTTTACAGTTTGGAATATTTATAATTATAATAAATTATCATTATAGTAAGTAATATCGATACCATTAGATATTCTTAATCTAATACTATCTGTTTTAGATATAATATGGGGTCTGATATTACTATTACTCAAAAGAGTAAAGTGACTTGTTACTCACAAAAAAAACTTGGGATACAGATTTTGGTACTGTAAATATGAATGAATCCGATAAGCATTACGCAATATTATTCAGTAAATCTAAAAACCCAATTGGCATTTAAAAAGCCTGAATATATCCCAATGATCCACCTCTCATTATTCGTATAACAGGAAAGCCTGAATACTTTCTGAACTTCAGTATGAATATTTACAAAATTTAAACAACTGCCCAAAGATTGAAGTTTGCTGAATGACTCTTATTCTGAATAATGAACCTGCTGGCCCCTCATTGAAATATCCTTCAATATACTATAAGAGACCTCCTCTTTCAGTAGTTAATCATATTAAAATGATATACTTATTGTATAATCCTATAACTTAATTGTAACCACTCGATAAATGTATTATTCAGTTACTTAAAGCTGGTTACTAGTTCTATTTTGTTCAGTATATAGTTAATTACTGCGAAAAGCATAGAAAAGCAGTACGAAAATTGGATATATGACAAGTAATTTATATATTCATAGAAATCTGAAATAAGCTGTCTTTAAGTGAAGTTATTCACTATGAACAGAAAGGTAACTTCATAGAATTATTGGATTGTAATTTACACTTCTTCTACAATAAGTAGATCACTTATATTCCTATAGCAACTCATGTTTCTATCCTTTCCCTTCTTGATGCATGCTCATGTCAAAATATATCAATACTCGGAAAGATAATCTCCTCAATCATGATAAGAAGACTAGAGATGTGAACACTTAACCAAAAGATATTGGTTTTACTGATATTGTTTACTAACGTATTTTACCTAGTTATGGGAGGTGTCATAGTAATGGGACACTTTTTCCATTATAGATTTGATGTAAAAGCACTTCAACAGAGCAATGCACAGTACCCAGAATCACATGAAACTTTGTATTTAAAATACCCCTAGGCCTTTAAATTCACTGTAAAAATTACAGGTTCATCAAACAACCAGTACTGAAACTATCATACATTTAGTCAAAATAACAATAATTTCCAACAGGTTTAGCTGTTTAGGCGCCAAATTAGAAGAAAGAATTGTAAAATTAGTTGGTTTCCTGGCACAGGTACGCTGAGGTCTGGACCTTGATTGCAGAGTAGCTGTTGTTGATTGGAATCCTACAAGTCCCAAGTCGTTAGTTTAAAAAAGTGGTAATTATTTATCAAGTGTAACATACCTGAGCAACATCTTCATCATCGCTTACCTCATCAATGCCAATCGACCTCAGAGTATCAGAATCTTCCCCATTGGACTCCTGATCCAGGTCTCTCTGCCTTTATGATACGTTTCTCCTCTTGAAGTGAGCTGCAATTCTACTCTTTGTTGCTAACCTCTTTGCCTGGTACTTCTGAGCAGCCTCTGCTTTCTTTTTGTCCTGTTCTTCACGCTTCCGATACAGCTTGGCCAACTGCTTGGAGCCAAGTAAAAGCCCACTGGGAAGCTGCCTACAATCTGCCTTTGCAGGCTTTAGCAAGTGCTTGGCTGCATTGGCATCCTCCTCTGCGATTGTCTTCTCTGCATCAGATATCCTTGCTTGTTTAATACAACTTGAGAGTAACTACTTGACAGACTGGTTGGCTGAAGTCAGTGGGATATTCTTATCCTCTGCTTCAATTTTATCAAGGCCAAGAGCAGTATCCAAGTGACTAGAAACAAGCCTGAGACCAGGACGACCAGCCGAACGTAGAGTCTTGGGTGCCATTTTGGCTTGAAGAACAGGATCATTAAGAATTCTCTCTTGGCTAAAGAGGATAAGACCACAGGCTCTCCAGGCAGACTGGATGTTGTCTTCGGTAAAGGTCTTGAGACAAGCTCTTCGCAACATTGGAAAGACATCACCTTTCTTGATCTTGCCATAAGGGCCTAGCTGGCGAACACGATCTTTTAACTCCTGCTTGTAATAGGTGCTAAGTGAGCCAAAGATACCAAGATCCAGGGGCTGCAAAACATGAGTTGCATGAGAGGGGAGACAAATCAGGTGAATATTGTGGTTAATAGCATGATTGATGAAGTTGTAGTTTTCAACATGAGCTGAATGTCCATCCAGAGGTAGGATACGATGGTTCTCGATACTATTTGCTGGCCTGGTAGAAGGCTCAAACACCTCCTGAAACCACTTGAATGTGATTGCAGTATTGGTATATCCTTTGGAAGAAGTGGAAAAGTATGCCAGTGCATCCTCCTTTTCCTCCATCTTGATATGGATATGATATCCCATGAGGTGTGCACCAGCCTTGAAGATAATCAAGGGAGCTAATACCTTTCCTTCACCAGATATTGCCTCTACAACAGTGATCCATTCACGCCCCCCATCTTGGATAATGCTGGGATTGCCGCGAGACATACGACATACAATAACCCCAGCCCAACTAAGGCTAATTGCGAGGCCTTTCTCATCGGGATTCCAAGTGTTCACTTTACTCACATGGAACTTGCATTTGATATGGTAAAAGCGATCCAGATGGATCTTAAAGGAGTCCAAATCAGATGCAAGTGCTCTTTCCTTATCCAAAGTCTTGCCAACTTTGGAATCCAAATCAGGATGTCGTCTAAGATACCGTTGGAGCCAGTGTTCTTCAAGGTTGTCAGAGGAGTTTTGGCTTCTTAATAAACCTTGGACAATTTGATAAACATGCCGACCTCTAGGAGGAAAACCAAAATCATCTCATTTCTTAATCCATGTACCGATTGCTGCTTCTCCAGCAGCTGAGGGAACTCGCCGGGCTTTATAAGCCTGCTTGGCTGGGAGAGTCTTCACTGAAATGCGATTGTGAAGAGTAGTTTTCGGAATTCTGTAGAGATTGGCAAGCTTGCGAACAGAAAGTGTAGAATCGGTAGCATATGCAAGGAGAGCTTGCTGGATCTTCTCTTCCTTGTGGTCTTTTTTCCTAGGCATTCTAGGTGGTTTCTGGCTGTTTGGGCTTAATGTATTGAGTTTTCACAGTATGGAGAATAACAGGAAAAATAAAGTTTTGGGTCAGGTTTCTGACTTTAACATTTCAAACACACGACTTGGAATAAATACCAGAGATTTTTCTCTCAAAATATAGGGTATGATTCTCTTGACCTACCGTAAAAACTGTAATAATTGAGTGGTGTGCTATGTAGTCGCGTATTCTCTACTTGAGAAAAGGGGCGAAAAGTACCGCAAAAAAAGACGGCTCAGCCCCTCTGAGAGACATAAAAAAACAAAAAAACAAGAGACCTTACCAGAGGGGGCAACTCTGACTACATAGCACATCACTCAATTATTACAGTTTTTACGGTAGGGCTTTCAGACGCCTCCAAGTGCCCTCAGGAATTTCGAATTTTCATTTCTCCACTCTCATTTAAACACATTTTCCATATTTCTTTTTCCACAACATCTATTAGCAACTCACGAAGTCGAAATTGTGTTAATTTTATTCCACTTATACAATGTCACTTCTAAGTACTTTGTCCATATTGTCTACAAATTTCAGGTCTATTAAATCTCTATTGGTGGAGTTATGCGTATTTTACATGTCCCAATACTGGGTTGACAAAGTGTCCCATAACTATGACACGTCCCATAACTAGGTAAAATACGTTACTTGGAATCAGAAAACTATTATGCATGAGACTTGAACTCTGATTCAGATGCTACCCTTGAAATTGCCTTCCTGAAAATAATCTCTATAGCTTTAGCCAATACTTATCTTATAGCAATCACCAATTTCTTGAAATACTTTCTAGTAAATGCTCCACAAACAACTGACCACGTACTTTGAATCCCTATTGCTATTTAGTAGCTTTGAAAAATTCAGCAAGGCTTTTACAACTATGAAGAGTCAAATTTATCTGCCTAGCTTCAATTCCACTTCAGACCTCTATACCTTCCATGCACTCTTTATCTCCTACCCCCTTTCACTCCTTCTCAACCCCTGCCCTCTTAGTCTTCTCTTATTGCTCAACACTAGGCTTAGAACCTATTTGCAGCATTACACTTGTCTAATACCGAACTCCTTCAAGTCTTATAACCTGAGAACTTGAATGGAGGAAATCTACCAGGTCTATAGTGATTTGTTTAATGTGATGAAAGCAGACAGGAATAGGAATATTGTTGTTATAGACTTGGAATACGAAAGGTGGGGTTGTCAACTCTTTTTTCATTATTTAACCTCAAACTCTGAGAAGCCAGTTGGCAAGGGTGGACAAAAAAATTTCCTCTTTTCATTCTTGTTTCTTATAGCCAAAATCATTTGTATATAGCATCTATTTTACTACCCCTGTTCATCCCCTATCTCCTGTTCACTACACTATAGGACCTTTTTTCACTACAGCAAACAAAATTCAGTCCGATCCAACTTTGCCTGCTCTCGCCATTCATAATAGCCATGTATTCACTATCTCCAGGTTCATTATAGTCAGTGGCGACTGTAGCCATCTAGTTTGAAAATTAGTGTGATCGAACTAGACAGTCACACCTCAACCAGCATCATTTTCTGATATAATAGGCTGTAGTGTACACAAGTATTTACCCCATTTTCTTCTGTCCCAAACCCTTGTTGCTAGACAGTCAAAATACGAGGTTGCGTCAAAGGTGAGTTTGTAAATTCCGCCCGACTCTACCTAACACACTACCGTAGGTAAACACCAGACAATCTCCTTGCCTGCATACCTCCAACCGTCAAGCCGCGCCTTGGCGGCCAGTGCCGTCTCCAGGCGCTAGACCGCAGTCTATAAGAAAACGGGTCATGTACCCTCGCAAATTCCCAACCTATCCCGTCGCAACGATCATTTACGCATAATCCCGTACTATACATCCACACATTGAATCATAGCACTTTCTCATTCACCCCTCTCCCCATCCCCTCTCCCCCCCCCCTCCCTCCACCTCGAACAAACCAGGGAAATAAAAGGCAGGATATTATAAAACGAGCATACCTCCACAATATATAAATTTCGTGGAGGAGAGAGGGAGGGAGGAAAATATATTATACCTATACATTGATACCGATCATACCTAACTAGTAACAAAAAAAGAGAAAAGATCAGCGCGCGAGCTATATATATTGTATCCTGTATACTTACCGGTATGAGGCCGAAAAGGAAGTAGGAGAAAAGAGAAGAAAAAGCAGACCGAACACCCTCGAGAAAGACCGGAGAAAGAGAAGAGAAAACCGCCGAGAAACGCCACGTGAATATATAAAAAGAGGAAAAGACCGGTGAATAATGTGAAACGGAGGAAGAAAGGGAGGAAGAAAGAAAGAAAAAAAGAGGGGGGAACTGGGAGGCTTAAGAAGCTCTGCTAAACAAATGGGAACAAACCAAGACTTATATATATCCCAGCGCCGTAAGATATGCCTAGTATCATAATGGCACTTTTCCCAAAATATATAAACAAAACCTGATAAGTTAAGCAAAAAAGTGAAACAGGGAAGGGACAGAACGGAAACGAAAACACACACCGAAAACACCGTAATAATACATTGCTCTTTTTACTTCCAAATGATAAGGACTAAATCACCTTCGCCTTCTTCTCACACACAGCGGCGGGAAACCTCCGCCCCTCTGCACCGCCCAATTCTGCCATCTTCGCACTAACAAGTTCCCACTTTCTCTTCTCAACGTCTGCGATTGCGATTTTCAACCTTTCAATCTATAGGCCGTATTAGCTCCCCCATCAACCTTTCAAACCCTCCCCTCTTTCCTGAACGGGAGAGGAGAATGCAAGTACTAACCTCGGCATCCCCCCACACCACAGCTTTGTCTTTCAGCCGGTAGAATCTTACGCGAATGACATTCGTCGTAAGGTTTCCCCTCCCTTCTTTCTTAAAGACCTCCGCTATCTCCTGCCAGGTCTTGCGTTGCTCCTCTCGGAGCTTGTAGAGGCGGTCATTGTCCTGGCTTATTGAATATCGGCTTGTGGTGTCGGAGTGCTTCGTCGGGGGGCCACGCTGGCGGGGTCGCTTGATTGCAGGGGGAGTGGTGGTGGCGGCGGCGGCGGTGGTTGCAGAGGGGGCGAGTTCCGGGGACGGCGCGGGGATCGGTTCCTGTTTGACTGCGGGGGGTGGCGGGGACATGGGGGATTGGGGGATTGGAGCAGGAGGAGGGGGTGCAGGGAGGAATGGATCCAATGCAAAGGTGGTTGGGTGGTGGTTATAGTACTTTTGCTCGAGTTGTGGGGAGAGTGGCGAATGCTGGGGCGATGGGTAGGGTTGGCACGGGAGTTGGGCCGTGGTTGTGAAGAATGGTTGTGTCAAGAACGGGTAGCTCTGGAAAGGATATTCTGGAGGGCAATTCATCGCGCGCGCGTGTTTGTATGTATGGGCGTGATAGAGAGGGTGAGAGAGTGTGGAACAAGGCAGAACAGCAGTAGCAAGCAGTGGTAGGTTAATTTTGGTAGGCAATATTGAGGTGAGATAGTAGGAGAAAGGCCCAGGAAGCTTTCGCCTTTTTATACAACTAATCCGAAGACGGAATCTAGTCCTTAATTTTCCAGAAATACATCGTGTACTTTCGTACCACCGCCGTCGTCGTTAGGGATATCGCTCTCGCACAGACCACGTTTACCTGAGACATAGGGTAGATCTCTGGTCTCCTAAAACAGCTGACCGCGTCGTGGATAAGTGTCCACCATCACCACCACCACCACCACCACCATCATCATCATCATCATCATCATCAACATCGGCATCAACATCAATAACGCCCGAACCCACGGTCCTGGATATATCCAAAGAGGTCCGGTCCGTGCATAACAACATCCGTAGAATTCCTCTCGTTTACCGTAGTCCATCCATCCCATCGTGTCCCCCGAGTACCGTGTGCCAACGATACCAGTACAATACCGTACAGCCCTCGTTTGTCGCGGTTGGATGGATGACCGAAAAGCAAGAAAGCTTCCCTCCCCCCTTCGTACCTCTTCGGTATTCAGTATGATATTCCCAGCTAGTACCCGTCCGTCCATCATATCCCTTGATGTATACAAACACCGTAAATAAAAACCGGCGAAGAAAAAGGAAAAGAAAATACCCAACCGGACAGAATTACCGAGTGACGGTACACCGTCGCTGATTCACAACTCACCCACCCTTCTCCCCTGCCAGCCTCCTGCTACCGCTATTAGACCGAACACCCGGGCAAGCATAGCCCAGGAGCTCTCTCTCAGGGGAACATCGTACATCCCATCGCCTAATACAGGCACTTTTTATCCCTGTGCTCAAACCACAAATCTCCCAAGCAAACAATTCAAAACACCCTCTGCTGTGCTACCACCAGCCTTGCCCTAAGACCAATGCCAAGCCTGTCACCCTGAACTCTGATTCAACATTGCTTCTCCTTCTCCACACATTTCTTGCTCATAGCGCTCTCGAAAAGGCTAGGGAAAGCAATTGACAAGAATTGACATCCGTGGGTCCCAGAGCAGGCGATAACCGGTGGTGATGTCATGCCTGCTTGCTAAGCAGTTATTTAGAGTTAGAACGAAGGGGCACCGTTGCCGCACTCGCCGGCAATGATTGTTTTTTGGAGATTATTTCTTTTTCTTTCTCTCTCTCTCTTTTTTTTTTCTTGTACGGTCGAGGTCTGTGCGGGTGAGAAGCGGCTGCAGGAACGGGCCTGTTTCGATTTAGGGGAATCCAGGCTCCCCTTTTTTCTTTTTCTTTTTCTTGCCCTTTCATTCTAGAATGTGGGTTAGTATAGTAAAGTGCTCGCGCACCGTACGAGAAGAGAGCGAGGTGAGAGCGAGAAGTGGGAGGTTGGACCGGATGTTTCCACTCGGGGAATATACGGGGGAGATGAACGCGTGAGGTATCGGTACTGTACCAGTATCGGATTTCCTGAATTGACACGCAAGGAGAAGTACTAGCGTGGTTCTAGGCGAGTGTTTGGAAATAATTGGGGTCCAAGTCGGTAGCCGAGAGAAGCGAAAACACCGCGGTAGTAATGTGCCGAGGATTTACGCTGAGAGGTGTGATAATTGGGGGAAGGGAAGAACTTGAGATGATGAATACAATCTTTGTCTTCTCCTCATTTGTAGAGGGGAAGTTCACCTGTGATATCGCGGAAATACCACTGGAAAAGTGTTAAATCTAGGACAATCTACTAGAGCTGGAACAGCACGATAGGGAACATTGGCAGTGTGTGCTTCACTAGTGTACTTTGTATGCTATGCGGAATATATATCCGCGCCTAGGGAAATATCCGAGAATTCCTTTCCATCTCAACCACGAGACTCCCTTGGATCCCTTGCCATAATAAGCACTAATCTAGATAACGGGGTAGATAAAGCTACTCCCCTTCTCGGTAAATGCCTTCAACTACATAAGCAAACAAAAATAAGATTGAGTAGTACAATGATAAACCCTTCCCACACTCCCTTTCATCACTTTGGCTCACAAAAAAACCACCAAGGCTCATTAGTCGAGCACACTCTCAACCTTCATCACGTTCTCCTTCTCCTTCCCCGGTTCCTCCTCCACCATCTTTCCCCCTTCCCCCTCTTTCTCTACTCTCCTCCCCTTCTTCCACCTCCTCTCACACTCCCCGCCCCCGACCTTTCCCGCGCAGCCCCCCCAGCTTCTCACCCTCTCAGCCACTGCCTCCCACCGGCCCCTCTCAAACTCCTTCTCGACCTCCCACACAGCGCGGAACAACAAATCCACGTCATCCTCCTCCCAGTATACCCCCCCCTCTTTAATGGCTTTGTAGCGGCCCTTCAAGACAGCGAGTTTGCGCTCCCACCCGTGGGCGGCGAACGCGGCATGTACGCGGGGCCACGGCAAGTTTTGAGTGTCTTTGAGCGTGAGGAGGAGATCCGTTTCCTCCGGCAGGGAGGGAAGGAGGACGCGGCGTTTTGGTGGCGGTTGACGTAGAGAAGAGGAGGAGGATGGGGATTGTGAGCGCTTTTTGGATACCGTGGTTGTGGGTGAGGTTGGCGGGGTTGGGTTTGCTTGATGGATTGAATCTGATGTATGCTATATGGACGGAAAACATCAGCTATCAAACATAATCCCTACCTACGCAAACAAAACGTGACATAAATACATACCTTCCCCCGGACATCACCGCCCGAGTGACCTTCCATGAAACACTCCTTTTCCATTTCCTTGGCAAATCCACCACCCTTGGTATGATATAATAAACTCGAAGTCTCAGAATAAAACCGATTCAATTCAATTAACTAAACCTCTTCCTTCCTTTCACGAACACCCCTTCACCACCCCTCATCACCCCTCTATATACCCCTCCCTCATCACCCCTCTCTCCCCCTCCCTATCAACCAATCGATACATGGCCGCCCGCCGCTAACACCACCCGACGCTCACGTACAGATAGACATACATACATACATACAAACCCACCAAGCAAACAACATCCATCTTGAAAATGTCTTGGGCCGTAACTTTCCGGCGAAGTTACAATATGCTACGCGCACGGGTGCTGAGCGGGCCTGTGTATGGTACGCACGGTACAAACGTGGTACTGTATGGCACGGTACAATGTATGTTACAAGTACAAACGACCGGTAGAGCGCACGGACGGGGAGGTTCTGTTGTGGAGAGGTTTACGTCATGGGTAATGGCAGGTACTTCAGCACGGACTAGAGGAAGCTTGGGTGAGAAGGGAAGGAGAGGGGGGGGGGGGGGGTGGAGTGATGATGTGCTAGAGGCGGTGGTTAGAGCTTCGCTTCACTTTGCTTTACCGTCTTATCACATGCGTAGCACGATAGGTACGGTCCATCCTGTAGACTACCTTCTCCCTCCTCCCCTCCATCCCTCCTTATCAGCAATTCCACCACTCCACTCCACCACTCCACTCCACCACTCCACAGTAGCGCTACTGTGGCACCTCCCCAAGCCTACAAGTACTCACCCTCACTCTCTCAAAAAACCCCTCATCCAAATTAGCCTCACCTCACCTCACCTCACCTACCCGCACCAACCCCCTAACTGCGAGCGAACACAAAGACCCCCCCCCCCCTCCCCCCAAACCTCCGAACAATTACTCTTTCCCTCACAACACCCCCCTAATGCCCCAGCCCGCAATCATTACTCAATTACTCTCTTCCTACTTAGTCACCTTCACAGCCCATCACCCGGCCCTACACAAGTATTCCAAGACTAGATAACAGCCAGCCGGTGCCGATGGTGCGCTATACTGTGCTTTTCCGCCCTGTAGCGTAGTACGCCAAGCGGAGCAAGGCAGGAGCTGGAAATCCGGGGATCTGATTGATTGATGATTGAAGATTTAGTTAGAATGGTAAACTGCGCCTCAAAAAGTTACTCGGTGTTCTGGTAGAGAGGTGAGGTGTGTTTTAGGTGGTGGTGGTGGAATTGCTTTTGCTCGGTTTGTCTGCTCTCATCCACTCACACTCTATCTGCGCTTCTGGGTAGGTAGGTAGGCAGTAGGCTTGTGGGATGTTCACGATGGAATGTATTTCCTTTCTCCATCCCCCCACGCCTTGGCTGCGCTGCCCGCTCATGATGATGTCGGGATAATCTCCAACTTCTGCTTTTATTGTTATCATCGTTAATGGCTGGCAATGAGTAGGTTATGCACGTAGTGAGTTGGTGAGTTGGCTTAGCTTGTGTATATATACATGTTGGGGTTTTTTTTCTGGGATGATTCGGGAGAAGGGAATAGGAGCTCGTGGACACATCACTGTCATGGAAAGCCGGGTATGGAAATGAGATGCCCCAATCGCGGAAGGAAGAATGGCAATAACTAAATAGGAATAGGAGGGGGAATAGAGTAGAATAGAGCAATAAACATGAAGCGCAATAGTGAAAAGTCCTGAACCTATTGGCTTAAATAAAAAAATGAGAATGGTTATACTCGGGAAAGAAGGAAGTAAGGGGGATAATAAGCAGAGCTAATGGGAACCGCGAGCAAGAGTATGATACCAGAAAGAGTAAGACGAAACGAGAAAATACAGCCCTTTCCAAACCCGTCCACCGCCCGCTAACGAACCACCAAAGTTGAGCTACGCCTTGAATAGCAAAGAAAGACGGGTAAAGAGAAAACAAAAATCACAAAAAACCCATTTTATAAGAAAAAGAAAAAAAAAGAGATGTCTAGAAAAGAATGACTGTCATTGAAATTGAACATTCAACAAATTCTGCCAAAACCCGTCTCCCTGGACGCTTCCTCCTGGGCCGCCCATGAGCTGCTGTTCCTCCACGGCACAGCCTCCGCTATAATACATATATTGCTGTTGATTATGGTGCGCCTGTTGCTGTTGTTGCTGCTGGGCCTGGTGAGCTTGAGCCTGCGCGTGGGCATGGGCGTGCCCTACCTGATCCATATTTCCTGCAACCATTTCTGGCATAGCGAAGAACTCCTCAAGGTCCATCGACATGAGATCCCTGTGGGGCACTACTGCATTTGTGTAGGTGGCCCAATCAAAGTCGCTCATGAGCTCGGGCTTGCACATTGTATTATCACCTGGATGCAGCCTAATCTGACTAGGTATCATTGCAGGAGAGTGTGACAGGGATCCGGGAAAAGACACGGACGAAGCGGGGGACGAGTGTGACTGCGCACAGCTTGTCGAGAATGGGGAATTCGAGGATGTGTCAGTGTCTGATTGAGTCGTTGATGACTGGGAAGAGATCCTCGTTCGGTTCATCATGCCGTCTATTCGCTGCACACTGGTGATTGCCGATTCGGCCTTGGATATCAAAACCTTGAGTACTGCGGCTCCTTTCTCGGCAAGTTTGATGCGCTGGCCAAGGATTTCCAGGCGTTTTTGGCCCTCACGCAGGGCCTCCATGCATGCATCGAGGATCTCAGGGTCGAGCGACGCCGGCGAAGTTATTATCACTGCAGCAACCAGAACTGCCGGGTCAAATGTGAAAAAGCACAGGGTATATATGGTGTGGTGGTGCTCCTTCGTCATTTGGAAAACGCGAGTCTGCGAATCCAATATCACGAGTGACGCCTTCACAAGCTCCTGCTTGGACCGATCCCGGGTAAACACGAAAGGCCTGTGGAGCCCAACAATAAGACAGAAGGCTGACGCTTTGAGGAGCTCGGTTTGAGCCGCGAGGAACGGATGGTGATTGTCGTAGGATGTGTCTCGATTCTGAATCGCAAGGGCAGGGGGGAAGAACTCTGTGAAAGATAGGATCTTCGAGTGCATCAAATCGATCGACGAGAAATCGAGGTTAAGAGGTTTGTCTACCTTAACCTCCATTTCGTCGATCTCGTTGACGATGTTGGCAAGCTGATAATCCAAGAGTCTCTCCGTGAATGGAGTAGGTGGATCAAGTGGACCTCTTGGGACCGGGGGTTTAGTCAGGTCCGAGGGTATCTCGCAGTCTAGAGGCGGTGTGACGTTGCAATGGCGGTCGTTGATCATTGTTGGGCGGCCAAGAATCATTGCCATAAACCTGCCAAGTCATCATATCAGAAAAAATGAATAAAAATTGCACAATACCAAACGAAAAAGATCGCCATACCGATCCCATACGTAAAGATTAATCCAAACCCTTTTCTCCATCTCCCTATTCCAAATGGACATAATATCTTCTTGGCTGTTTGGTGGTTTTCGTGGCAGCTCCCTGTGCAACCCCATTTCTTGCGCCTCCCTGATCGCCTGTCCAAGTGCATGCCATGCCTCAACCGCCCTCCCCTCACTCTTGAGCCATGAGCTCCTCAGAAACCACTGCTGGACCCTGGGGAGTGTGGGACTGCTCGCCGAAATCAGGCCGGCAAGTTCGCAGGCGGTGCTGCTGTAGGTAGCACCGAGCGTGTAAAAATTTTCTTTTCCCAAATTGAGCTGCCCCATAAATTTGTAGTGTTCCTTCGGGAGCATTTGCAGGGCTATAGCGAGCACCTGTAGCAACAAGGCTGGGAACTGCGACAGTATCTTCTTTTTACCGGGAGAGTGCGGAGAATCGTTTGTCGCACAAATCTCAAACCACTCATTCAGGTGCGCCATAAACGTTGCCTCATGAAGTGTCCCATAAATCCAATTACACTCGGAAAAAAATACTTTTACGAGCAGCTGTGTATATGGCCGAGGGGGAATCTGGCGAATGTGTTTTGTGTACGCGTGGAGCTCAACACATTCGGAGACCTCAACAAGTTCCATGTTCGGCTTTGCCCAGCCGCCGCCCTCGAGATCAAGCTGGATCCGCGTTGTCAATATTTGTGTAGACTCGATTTCTTGGGCTCGCAGTTGCCATACCTTCTCGAGGACGTTCAGCGCAGTGTGCCCGCTCCCCCTGATGTAGCCGAATCTGCCCGTGTTATCCTTTACCTGGGCCAGCGACAACTCCCCAGCGGAGTCGGGGGACCCGCCCTTTAGGCTTCTGTTCGAGTCATTGTGACCGGTCGGTGAGTTGTTCGAGCTAATGTTGTTGGTGTTGTTATTCGCAGCATTCGGCTTACCCTCGTAATGGCAAAGGTGCGAAGCCGATCTGAGGGTACAATTTCCACACGGTTGCTGTCTATCACACTGCAATCATCAGTGGGCAATCGTTAGCATAGTAATAGCATAACATTCGAGGAGTTAAATCTTGGAAAAATTTCTTTTGTTATAAAACCAACCTTTTGCTTTCTTCGATGACATTCAGTACAGGAAATGACGGTCCTAGCTCTCTTGCGCTTTCGCTGGGGTGCTTGAGAGTCCGTAGTTGCCATTGCAAATAGTGCTGGGGTGGAAAGGATGAAGTGAGCGAAGGTTTTTTTTTGTATCAACCGTGTACCTGGGGCCTATATCAAGACCCGGAGGCTAAGAGCAACGGTCGTGTGAGTAGGAGAATATTACAGGGCCTAGTGGCTGGTTGTCTGATGGGGGTGAGCACAGGATCTATGGTTACTCGGATCGGTACCGGAAAAGGCGAATAGGCAGGTTAGCGGAGGCAGGCAGGTGCTAAGGAAGTCAGGGTCCAAGTGCCAGTCTGAACTAGAGGGGAGATTTTATCGAAAAGCGAGAAAAGACTGAACACAAGTGACGTCCCTGAAGACGCGGAAAACTCCAACAATTAATAAGTAAGAGATGGTACTAGTATGGCGGCTGAGTGTGGAGTAAGAAAAAGAAAAGGGGGGGATGCAACCAAGGAAGATGAGCACCGGGGGTGGGGTGGGGGGGGGGGAGTGGGCTCGGTTCCTACTCGCAGAGGGGCAGCAACAATTGGGACAAGGGAGGGGAGACAATGGACTGACTGTCGGTCCCCAGTCAGAAAACGGGAGGAAGTTACGAAATCGATCTCGGTGTTAGGCTCGTGAACCCTGAGGACCCTTAGAACAAGAGGGGTTTTTTGTGCTAAGTCCCCGGATTCATTCGTAAATACAGGAAAATCCTAGCAAGGACCCTCAGACATGGCCGTGAAAACCCAAATCATAAAAGGTACTTAGAGCGTTTCCAATTAGGAACGAATAAATAGTAACAAAGTTACTAAAGCTTGTCACCATGATCGCGCTAGTAGGAAAAGGTTTATGATCTCAGATTAAGCCACCTTAAAAAGACAAAACCTTCAACCAACGATTTCCCGACCTATTGGAATAGCTTTAAATTCTCCTCAAGGACCTACTTTAAGGTAGTAAAGATAAAATTATTATCTGATAGTGAAATAAAAAGTATCAAATATAATTGTATATTTATTATGATATTATTAATTATCAGTTATTGTTCTAATTACATCTTGTTAGTAATCTTTTAGGTCAGTTTTTCTTTAATTTAGTATTTTCAAATTAAATAGGTTCAAGATAGTGAAATAATAAAATTTACTATTATTAATTGTACCGCATGATTTGAACTTACTGAAATATTAAATAATATAATACTGTAATATTCCTTCAAGACTTAGTTATGATTCAATAGATAGATATTGTCACAAATCATGACTAAGCAAGGATCGGGTTTTACATAACTCACGAATTGTGAGTCATAGGTTAAATTGATGAAAGTTAAATGTTTGGGCATACTCGCAATTGCAAGTTATATGATGTAATGACTTTCGTATATGACTCAAGGACTACTAGTAGTCATGGGCTTTGCCCATATGACACACTTAGCACATGAGATTAGGTATTAGGGAATTGGATATTAGGACTCAGGGGAGTTATAAGATGAGAAGACTTGAGGGATTAAGTGACAAGGGTCACACAGTCTAAAAGTTAGGGGTTGCAGGAAGAGTGAACATAAAAAGAGCTTAAGGTCCCTAGGAGGATGAGCTCTTCATGCAACCATTTAAGTTATTTTCTATAATATATTATTCAATTATTATTTTACTTCATGGCCTAATAAGGGTTTCCACTTTACTGGACCGGAATTCAAGCTGTATGATAGATGTAGAGAACTCAGCTCTTAAGACAACAGGACATGCACAATCGTCAGATACTAGATATTAGAAACCCAGAGTTATTGACCGTTGCAAGTATTACCCCTGACAGTTAGGATTGTAATATATTTCCTTACTTTTGCTATTAATTTTTACAATAATATAATAAATCGTAAAGTAACTACTATTTGGTTAAAGTTTTTATTTCTTTTTAAATTTAAATTACTTTAGATTTTAGAAAACTTGAATTTAGCCTTAAAGTAGTTATTTCTTTCTTTTGTAATTTTTTAAAACATATTTCTAGTAGTTTGCTTATAATGATAATTACAGTAATATTTTTAAAGATTGGGAAATAATGGAAATCTTAGGGGCTGTCTGGCAGGCTGTGGTTTGAAAAATACTTGATTTCAAAACGTGTTTTGGGCCAAATCATGTGTTATAATAATGATTGAGTTTGGCAGAGCATTGTTTGTACACACAATAAATCGTTGTTTTAACACATGTGTTGAAACAATACAGAAATTGTCTACCAAGATTACTAAAATATCAATTTCACAATTAATATATATATGAATTTATATACTAGATATTATTAAGAAGACATAAATATTTTTGCATCAACTATTAGATGAAAAGTAATATAATAATATGACTTGTCTATCTTATTCTTCAATGTCGATAGTGCACTCATAGTACCTTGAATGGCAATGCCAGCAACTTGCAATATACTGCTAATTTTGTCCTAATTATAATCTGCAGACAAACTGGGATTGTAGTTTGCTGAAATTTGTTTCTGTTCTTGTACTGATAATTGTGGTTGAGAATTGTGTTTAAAGATTTTCCTGAGTTATAATATTAATTATTAATTTATTTCATTTATCTCCACATTACTTATCTTGAAAAATAACAAAAATTATAAATTAATTGAACTAAAAGCAGTTAACAAAACATTGATTTGAAAACATGTTTAGAAACAGTGGTTGTGTTTGGCACACTCATGTGTTCAAATAATGGTTACTAGTCATCAGCAAAAAAAATCAGTTTGTGTTATTTGCATTTCAGCACACCTTGCATCTTCTGGCTACGTTCTGTCGGACAATGTTTTTGAACTTATGTAATCAAAAAAACCCATTTCATTTTAAGATTAATCTAACAATTACGTAGACAAACATGAATTTTCAGCCCTAATGGACAACATTGACATATCTATTTTGGCTTCAAGTTTCAAAGTTCAAAACTGGATTCATGGGATGCACAGAATGCTGACCAGATGCAAACTCCACTACAGGGTACGTTCAGATGCGTGTGGATGCAAAATCGAGTTTTTTTGCTAATGGTTGTTTGTACACATGTTTACAAACCATGTTTTGAAATCAACAATTTTTCAAACAATTGCCTGACAAACACCCCCTTATTATCTTTTACAAATTGTATTTTCTAGATTTAATATATTTAACATTTGACTCTACTGCTGGTAAATATTTACTGTCAAGTTCTTGCCTGATTCATAATATAGTTTATATTTAGTTTATAATATCTATTATCAATTGCTTTCAGGTAATAATATAAGATACCAGTATAAAATGACCTGTATTGGAACAATAATTCAAAATGGCTTTTAGGACAAGAAGAACTGCGTTAATGTGATAAGTATAGGATACTAGTGAGTTGATTGGAATGGATATAGTAATCTCAGCTGCTATTCAAACTCGATTTTGAAGGTTATGTACAAATGCAAGGAAATACGGGGCGTGAGTCAGTTAGAGAAATGATGCGGGATGGGACAAAGGCAAGATGTAGGGTATAGAGTGCTCGTTGGCAACCTTTATCAAACAAGGCCGGGATTTGGATATGCGATCTAGGAACTAAGTGTATAGTTCTATCTTTACTACGAATTATCCACTGGGCTGCTTCAGGGTTATTGGGGGAAAGCTCGAAAAGTGAAGGGGACGGTGGTGGTGACGATCGAAGGGTGAGCTGCACTATCCGGGGTTCTGATTACGGTTCACGCCTTGGCTGTATTTGAGATCTAGTCTAACTAAATTCGTTATAACGTGGCCCAACAGCCCCTCTCATTGCACGCGATACAGCCGTATTCACTGAAGCATTACATCTCCTAACTGATTCAATACCTCAACGTTGTCTCAACACTCATTGATGGTGATTTGCGCAAGAGTGTGATCGGTGGTGGGACATATTATTATTGTATTATATTTATACCGGAACTGTGGCACAGTCTGGTCTTCTTTTCTAGCTATGCAACGTTCAACTTCCCATCTTCCCCATGTGGGACGCTCAGCGTCCGGCTTAACGTCACACCGTATATTCCTTTTTCTATCAGTCGATCTGCTCTCGCACTCTTCGATCCGGTGCACTAAAAGTAAAGAGAGAGAAAGTAAAGAGTGGGAGAAAAAGCAAGAAGCTAGAGGGGGATAAAGGAGTTATCCATACACGATCTATCACCTAGCAAGTGGGGGGGGGGGGGGGGGGGGGGGGGGGGGGGGGGAAAAAAAATGTTTAAAAAATAAAAAAAAA
>Ga0307517_10000741_pt1 | contig 56405 bp, 62 predicted proteins | sample 23_EM_MG_FD_194515 | JGI IMG/M metagenome (GOLD analysis project Ga0307517, IMG submission 194515) | Populus trichocarpa ectomycorrhiza microbial communities from riparian zone in the Pacific Northwest, United States - 23_EM | ecosystem: Host-associated > Plants > Roots > Unclassified | place... | reverse complement strand
CCTTGCCTTCAAACATATGACCCAAAGGGGAACGGGCGTCGGGGTAGGATCCTTCAGTTCACTCGCAAAGCTCGTTTTGGCAATCAAGCATCTTGAAGAGTTAGGGTGTTGGAATACCGCGGAGGTGGTGATTCTATGGGCTTGGACCAACGTCGACATGAATGCAGCGAACCACGACGCACACGGACTAATCGAGCAGGAGACACTCAATTACTATCACCTCCGGGGAACGCAACGCAAGGGTGCCCTGTCGATACATATCAAAGCGAACGGCCAACAACCGGTTCGGATTCAGGTAGGTGGGGAAGAGTTTAGTGGGGTCAGTCGGGAGGATTTGGGCAGAATCTCCCAAACCGTGTCGGTTGAGGCGGTTGTATCAATTCTTTGAGTGTGACCCCACAACGTGGGAGGACACGGCCGGAGTGGGGAGGGTTGACGAGGTGTCGCTGGGTTCAGATTCGGAAAGGGAGGTCGGGGTACGGGCTGTGATCGCTGTAACTTTCTTGGACTTTTCGTGTGATTACCCATAGGCTTCGGTAGTATACTCTGAAAACGCTGACTGTGCGTTGTACCTAAGAGCAGGGTTTTGGGTATCATCGGTCAGAGAGTCGATTGCTGTCTCGTGCCCGGACATTGGCGTTTCGTGACACTCTCGCAGGTTTAGCACTCCAAGCCCGATTTTACGGTGCTGGGCCCTCCACTTTCGCATTCGAGGGCCATGGAACCAAAGATGGTAACAGACCTACTATATCTCGACTGCATAAACCGCGTTCCCCAGGTCTGCTCCTGGCAGGGGGTCCAAAACAAGTGTATAACTTAATGCAGGGGGCATTAGGACGAAGTTACTTCATATCACAACTTGGCGGTCCGCGGCGTAATTTCTTTCGTGAATAAATCAAGGTTTCTCTGTAGGTCGATCTCCGTTGGAACCTGTTCCCACTTCAGTAAATGTCGACCCACCCTCGCTACTCCGTCATCGAACTCACCCCTCCTGGCCCAGGCTTAATTATCGATCTATGCCTCGAACTTGACGGACCGCCCACCAACTCGTCTCCCTCGTATGCAAGCACCACCCTCCCGTCTTCGAGTTTCGATTGTCGCGGGAGGATGACCATCCTGCCAAAGGGACCTTCGGAAAGCTGCCGTACCCGTGCCCGTTGAGCCTCGCTGTTTCGGCCGCCCGACAGTAGTTTAGCGAGGGTGCTGAGGAGATAATACTGCGGAGGCATGAACGTCATTTCCTTCTTCTTGTGGGCTCGCAGCGCCTCAGATGGATGAACGAATCGGGCAGAGATGACTTCCTGCCCGCCGTCAGAGGTGGGGATGAAATCTTGCTTGGTGCCGTGAGAGAAACCAGAGAGTGGTGTATTGTGCAAGAACGTGACATAAAATCGAGCGTGGAACCGCCTACAACTCCCTTTCCTCACCGCATTATACCAGACGGCAAGTTACAAAACGTACCTCGGAGCCTGAACTGGTGTCACCCATTCAGTGAAAGGAAGGAGCTCATCGACAGCAGGTGTCAATCCAGCATCGTCAAGGAACTTGCTGAAAACAGTCTGTCCAAGAAGGATCGACTGTCTGGCGCGATTTAACGCATCCTGGTCCAATCGCAAGGGAGCTGGTTGTTCGGGGGCGGAGGTCGAGCAACCTTTCGCCAATAGCAAACCAGTTTCCTCGAATGTTTCCCGAATAGCTGTCATGCGGTAAGACCCATCACCTTCATCGAAATTTCCACCGGGAAACACCTGTGCAACGAACTCAGGACCGTGGGGTGCGCAATAAAGCAATGGACGGCGACAAACGTGTGCACCGGCAAAAGATCGTGTCTTTGGGTTCCTCTGAACAAGGAGGATTTCGTTCCTGTCGTTGATGACGATTAGACTGGCGGAAGGTCGGGGAACGAAAGGACCCGCGCCATTGGTAAATGAAGATGCTGAAACCATTCGCGTGACTGAGGGCCTCAGATGATTTGACCGAGCGGAAAGCCGTCGCAGGGGGATGGTGAGCATCAAAACAGTTGGCAGGATGAACGTCCCCCGCAACAACGCAAAGGGGCGGGGACTTCCGATGGGGTTGATCCGTTCACACCGTGCCGGTTCGCTTCACCGACGCAGACTTTTTGGCCTTCAGTTCAGAGCAACCGAACTCAACTGCTTGGGAAATAAAGCTTAATAAAGACCGGATCGTACGGTAACACGAGACTTGGGTGCGCAGGTGAAACAAAAATAAGCTCGTGGGAAAAAAAAACATGCAATTTTTCGATAACATGGTCACAAGTAGATGGGAGTGAGGAAAAGGGCTAAGAGATAGATTTGTGGCGGGGGGAACCAACGCAGACATCTAAAGAAAGATCGCTAATCCCTGCAACACAAAGAAAGGTCAGCTACACGAAACCACAAGACCAGACCGCCGCGAACATACCGCTGCACCCTTCTCAGCCAGTCTTCTGCTTCTTCTTCATCGGTCCATCCTCCGCATCTTTCGCCTTAACCTTTGGCTTTGGCCTTGGTTTCGGTTTCTCGCCCCCACTTTCATCGACGTCCATAGCATCCTCACCCTTATCCTTTTTAGCTTTCTTCTTCTTCTTCTTCACGGCCTTCTTAACAGGCGTGCCTTCGCTATCCGCAGCCTTTCCTTTCCCCTTCTTTGCAGATTTTTTGAGAGCTTTCTTCCCGCCTCGGGCAACATCCCGGTCACCACTGGCGTCTGAGGCGGTCTCGCCTCCCGAACCGTCAGATTCCGTATCCGTGGGAGAGCCAGAGTCCGAACCCGAAGCTTCAAAGTCCTCGTCTGCAGGTAGATCGTCAGTACAAATACGTAACACAATCAACGTCGTTCAGAAGCGGAACTTACCCTCCTCCTCACTATCCAAGCCCGCAGCGGCACTCTTCCTCGACTTGCCCTTATCCGCATCGCTCCCGCTCGCGATACTTGCCATCTCTTCATCGTCATCATCGTCGTCTCCCGCCATGACGATCTCCTCTTCTGGCACCTTCTCATTCTTCACCCTCACCTTCCGCTCGATCAGATACGCCTCGACTCCGTTCTTCTCCTCCTTTATGATCGAGGAGAAAACATACTCTGGTCCACTCTTCGTCGTGATCTTCAAGTCGAAGGACCTGGACGCGCTCGCGCCCATTCCCTGACCGAGACGGGAGAAGATGACTTGGTAGATATCGAGGAGTTCGATGAGAACCGGCTGTTTTGATACGAAGAAGACGTATTTCTCCAACATGAACAGATCGCCCTGGACGGCTTTTAGGTTGGCTTTGACGCTCGGGTGACCATTGTTGCTGAGAGGGTACACGATTTAGAACTCCGCGGATCGAAAATGGGGAAGACGGAGGATGTTTACCTCTGGAAGCTACCTGCTCCAACGATCTTTTTCTTCGACAACGCCCTGAAAATCCCTGACACGACTTCAAACGTGGGATCTTCGTAATGTTTCTTCATCCGGTCATAAGTAGCGACCTCCTCCCTGCAAGAACGGAGTTGCGGCACTCGAAACGTAGCAACAAAGAATGAGAGACGCACTCTGTCAGATTCAGCTCGGCAGTAGTCTCCTCTTCCCTGGTGAACTGCATCACGAGGTACTGATACCTCGTTTGACCCTGCTGAATCGGAATACCCAAACCCATCTGGTAAAGTGCCAAAGGTGATTAGGACCACAAACCACCACATATCGAGTATAAAAAAAAGGACCAAGACTCACGATGAACAACACGTGTAAATCGTCCTTGGGTAATAAGAACAGTTTCAATATCGTCGAATAAATGATCTTGTAATCGTAAGTCTTTCCCCTGAGCCTGAAAAAGTCGTGGTACAGATCGACATCATATCGTCCACGGGGAGTGAGGACCAAGACCTCCTCGAAGCTGAGGATGATGTCTCCAGTAGCCTGGCCGATCTCGGCGCGTTCCTTTATGGTGTTATGGAACGCCTGGGCAGAACTAATCTCCTCTCCTTCGTCCTCCGCGTCTGACTTTTGCGAGCCACCATCAGAACGCGAGCTCTTGGCCTGCGTCCCGGGCACAAAGAACCTAATCTCGGCCATTTCGTCTGGAGTGTATTTGGACGGTTTCGATTTTGTGGGGTTTTGGGGTTGGAATTCGAGAGAGACTTCCGTCCGACCCGCAATGTTCGAGTTTGCGACAAACTGGAGGGGAAGCTCGAACGCGGTTTTGTTCCCTACGAGAAACACGAGATCTTGGCCTGGAAATACGCGAGGTCACGGTGAGTCAGGGTAAGAAAATCTCAGCGGTTGGTGGAACCCGAAAGAACCTTGGAAATCAGTCGAACCCCAATTCCATCCTCTGAACGACACTTCCCTCGACTCGAGCTGTGTGCTGAAATGTTGCTTGAATAGCGAAACCAGCTTATCATGATTCTAAAAAAAAAAAAAGAGTTTGGAAGCACACCATAAACACAAGACCGACACCAGTAATCAGTATTGTGAAGGGTGGGGAGAGAGTGAAGAAACGCACATCTCTCGAAAAGCCATCAAACGTTGCCCTGGTTCCGTCCTTCATGGCCACTCTGATCTGGTAGTTCCTGGCGACGCGTAACCACTGGATCCATTTAATATCCGTGGAAGGTATCGACTTGACCTCCGCGCTCTCTTCTCCCTTCCAACCCACCCCGCTCTGCGCTACTCGGAACTCTGTTCAAAAGCGAGGGAAGTGTGTCAACGACGGAGATCTTTGAATCCGCGTTTGGGGGGTAGAACTTACTTCCGACCTCTGGAGAGAGCCCATAGAATATTCCATCGAACTGGGTCGTCGCCATGATAGAGGGTGGTGAGGAGAGTCAGTCGATCACGTGCAGGCAAGGCGCGTCCTCAATTTCCGTGAAGAGACGCGTCTTTCAAGGAGGAGGAAAACGAGACATAAAATTACCGCAGCGTATATCTACCGAAAAAAAAAAATCGCGGGAGGAGCATACAAGCAAGACCATTTTGAATCAACAGATGACATTATGAAATACAGGAGGTTGATCTTTGATGTGTTCGCCGCGACTACGGCAGGGTTCGGAAAGATGAAAGGAGAGGAAAAGGAGTTTTCTTACATTAACTATATGCACCACGGGACGAGGGGTTAAAGCAAACGAGAGCAAGGATATGGCTCGAAGAGAGGAAACCGCATCGTTAAAACCACAAACACACAGGATACGATACATACGAAGCAGAGCGGGAGACTGACGAAGGGGCAGAGAGATTGGATCACAGGTGGATAGGCGGACGGGGGGAGGGGGGCACGACGCGCGGGCGCGAATGAATGCAATCCAAGTCCGAGTCTTTACTGCTGTTTGCATTCTTCAGGGTTCGCCGTATTTCCTCCACCCTTACCCTTTCCACTCTTCTTTGGTGGGGGGACGGAACCGTCCGAGTCAGAGTCCTGGAGCGAGGTAAGACGGATAATCCAACAGTTGCACAGCTGTGCACTCACATCGTCCAAATCTTCATCGTCATCATCATCGACATCCTCGTAGTCGTCGTCGTCTTCATCCATCATATCGTACTCGAGGGCCTTTCCGGTGAAGTAGTCTACGGCCTTGGGGACGATCTTTTCCTTGATGTCCTCTCCGAGTTGGTAGTCCATCTCGAGCTTCTCGTCCAATTCGTCGAGAATTTCCTCGTCGATCTCGTCATTGTCTATGGCGTCTTGGGTTGGAGGGACAGGAGGGGCAAAGAAGTTGAAGAATGATTCTGCCGGGCGGGCTTTACGAACCAACCTGGTGCGGTTTGTGTCTACCGGACAACATCCGGGTCAATAGGTAAACGAGAGAAAAAGTGCGGGTCGCACGTACTCTTGTTTCTTTGTTTCTTAATCTCGAACTCTTTCGTCAGATCCTTGTCCTCTTTCCATTTGACTATCGTTCCAATTGCACGATCGTAGAGGAAATCGCCCGAGTATCCAACCTCTTCCTGATAATAATAAGTCTTCTCTAGTTCTTCATTCTCAAAGTGCTCGTTGGGGGTGAAGATGAAGGTGAGTTTGAAGCCTGGTTTGGGAGTGGTGTAGGTGACGCGGATGTCGATGAGGTGCTTCAGAGCTCCAGCATCACGATCGGTGATGATCTCAGAGGTGCCGACATGATTCCTCAGCGCAGTCAGCCAGAATTCTGGGATCGGAGCGGTATCGGAGGAATCCGCTGCAAGTTTTTCGTAGGTTGGATCGTCCTTGAGCGATTGTTCCTCTCCTGCCTGGATCTCTTCCGGTGTTGGCTTTGCAGTTCCGGAGATGATCGCGAGACGGCGTTCATACAGTGGCTTATTCAAGTCGAGATACTGTCAAAGAAAGCTGAGATTAGCAATCCCGTTGCAAACCCCCCCCCCTCAAAAATAGACACAGTGCAGGGGTCGCGATAGGCAAAACGAAGAGGCACGAATGAAAAGGATAGGAGGACTGATGATCCGAAGAGAACGAAAGCGAAAAAGAAAACCGTTATCGGTGATAATCACAAAGACGCACCTTCTTTTCCAACTCGAGGCATTCCATCTTGTACTGATTCTGGAGGGCAGTCTGCTTGACCTGAAGTCCCTTGAGGCCCTCGAGACTCCGTTTGACTTGGGTGGGTAAATTTTCGATGTAGCCGGAACTCTTGCCGAGGAGGCCAGCTAGCCTGCCATGAACGAGGCCGGCGAGAGCACCTTGAAGGTTGGTTGTATCGGGGCCATCCTCTTCAGGTTCGTCACTCTCGGTGATGTCTGGGACGGTCGGACGAGAGAGGCCTGCGGTGATTGGAGCGTGCTGGAGGGGAGTGTTCTGAGGGGTGGGTGCGGTGAGATCTGGCCCCTGGTCGATTGGGAGGCTGGAGGACATTTGAATGGAAACGAGGAGAGACGGAGATGGAGGAAAGGAAGAAAAAAGATTTGGAGATCTACCCTGCCAACGGCCAACTCGGGACAAAAAACAGTCAGAAGGCGGAGTTTCGGTCTTTGCCATCCTTGACTGATCTCACATCCAAAAAAATCCCATTTTACCCGGTGCTGTTCTACATCTCAAAGCACGAGTTTAAAATGACCGCGACGAGCCTGGTGTCTGAGACTCGATTGCGTCCCGAAATCACCGCAAACGGCCGCTGTCCAGATGCGTTGGACCGCATCCGTACCATGACCGTATGTGGACATCGCCGACATCCCCACATCTGGGGGGTGCACTACAGATGACGACCGTCTGACCCCTTCTGCTATGTTGTTCTGGTTTCGTCATCCGTTAGGACCCTCCCGGGGGCCTTGGTATCCGTGACCGCGTGCGAACACTTTCAATCCGTCGAGCAAAAGGTCACGTCATGCTCAAGCTGCCATCTTGAACACCCAACGAACTCTCGGTCGAAAGAAACAGCGGGGTGGCAATGGGTCAAAGAAGTAGGTTACACGTCCCGACCTTGTGGTTCTTGGCCGGACCGCCCATAACATCGAGCCTTCCCTTGTTCCCTGACAAACCGACCGACGACGGATCAGAATCGGAAGCAACCTGCTGCACGACTTTTCCATCACGTTTACGATCTGACATATCTGGCGGGCGAGGAATCACCTCTTCGAGTTCCTTTGCGCCTCGAGGAAGCGACACGTGCGTGAAGGATCTTCGTTTCCTTCTCCCCGACTTTCGCGAACTGACAACCGACAGATTTGGATGAGCTTTCCTTCGATCGTGATTTTCCTCGGCCAACGCCTTGCTCTTACTGCCCCATCCCACTCTTTCGAGATGTTGTGTTCGGAGATCCGCATGCCCATTCTCGTCACACCGCTGAGTCAATCAGGTGTCGACAACCGAGTGCACAACGCAGCACCCACGAGCGCCTGGTATGATGTAATCTAAGTGTAAGGCATGACGTATACCCCGGTCTCTGCTTACGGATCCGCGCAAAGCGACTCGTCCCAGAAATGTCAAACGGGCGGCTGGTAAAGGATCCGAGGATTCCGGGCGCTGATTGCGAGAGATACAGACGCATCATGGGGCCACTGCGGATCGTTCCATCACATACAACACCGCACAAGCGGGCGTGCGTCGGATACGGAGATTGTTACGCAGCATCCACGCTGGCACACCGCAACCTTCCTACTACATAGATGTCCGTGAAGGACGAATGGAATGATGGTGGTCCATTTAGGGGGGGGGGGGCATTGTATAGGTGTCAACGACGGACATAACTTATCACGAGCAATGATGATGATAAGAAGAGAGGAACACGACAGCCGATCAACGCGTGTCCAAGGCGGCAATCAGAGACGCGGAGCACCCGCCTTCTAGTCGCAGGGAACATCTCCACCACGACTTGGCACGGCAGAGTTTCTTTTCGCCGAATATCTTCTCAGAGATCCAATTTCAGATCCGGAGAGACTGGACGAGGCGTGGCCACAGTACTCAAGTCACAACAATGCACCCTGATCATGTGTATCCTATTGTGACGACCACGTCCCATTAAAAATCACGAAAACTATGTTGGTCAAGAAAAACTGTACATTATGTACTGCGCAAGGCATGGAAAAGGGGTAACGGATAATGGCCACGGTCGGTCAGCGGATAAATGACGGTGATGATGGGAAAACCTAGTCGAGGCGGGGGCGGCGGATGTGGCCAAGAGGGAGAGTAAACAAAGAGTTCTCCTCGGTCAAGAGCTGGGCGGCACCAGCGTAGAAAGCGACTGCGGCAGTAGCGATACCGACTCCTCCACCAGCCTTGTGAACCGAGAGGTTACCCGTGAACTCGCCGACCATGAGAAGGAGGAATGTCAAGTCGAGGAGGCCGAAGAGGGCGATCAGGGCGATGTTGACCCTCAAGGTTGCCAAGCTGCAAGAGCGAGGTTAGATATATTAGATCAGATGCGCTTCCAAGAATAGATTAACGAGTGTCTCCCGCACTCACAGGAATATAAAGGTAAGGATGAACCAAGAAGCCAAAAAGAATCCGAGCGCGTTGTCGAGTTGGCCAGGATGGTTGGCGTATGCAGCTGTAACACCATAGTCCGGGTGGTGGATGGCAGCCCAGGCCAGCCAGAAACCTCCATAAGAGGTGAAAGCTAAAAATAGACACAGAGCGTGTAAGAGGGGGGAAACCGATCAAGGTCCGATTTGAAATTAAACCACTAACCAGTCGCGCCGAACGAATTGCCAGTGGCAAACTCTGTTGAACCATGCGGTCAGTCAATCGCGTGACAAAAGCTCGTTGGCGACGTACCCCACATCCCAGCGGCGAACTGAGCAAGGCCACCAACGAAACAGGCCATACCGATGACGGCATTAGGTACAGTGATACCGCGGGCCTGGACATTGTACATCGAGAGGATGAAGGTGGTGCCAGCGAAGGAGAAGAGACCACTGTGTAGGTTATTATCTGGTCAGCAAACTTGATGCGCATGAAGCAGCGAGAGGAAATATGCCTACAGAGGACCGGGGTTGCCAATGACCCTCAACTGGGACGCAGTGTTGTGAACGTATGTGTGGGCAGGGAGAGCAGAACCAGCATTTCCTCCGTCAACGATGTTGCTGGAGTAGTTGCTAGAGCCCTTCTCATTCGCGATGGTGGTCGTGGTGGCCATGAGGGATAGAGATGGGTCGAATGCGACGAGCTTTGGGAGGAGGGGGGAGGGAAAGAAGACCTTGCCGCTCCCACCTCGCACCCGCCCAGGCTTTATACCAGAATATATTTCTAAATATTTCAATTCTGAATTCTTCGTGTGTTCAACTTTCAACTCTGCATGCTTGCGTTATGTAAGCACATCCCCCGAAACCGCTTCTTCCATCGCGCTCGGTTATTTCCGTCAGGAATTTCGAATATTCCATCATTGGCTAGCTCGTGCTCACAACGAAGGGGCGAACAGCCAGACGTTTTACGGGTAAAGGGTGATGGAGTGTAGGAGGGAACCCGAAGACAGAGCTCGCTTCCCCGCCTTGAACCTCACCATCCCCCGCACCTCGTGCAGCCTTTCACGAAACATGAGCGCTGTACGTTGTCCATGGTGGATCGTCTGTTTTTTTTCACTTCCGTAATTCCTCCCTTTCAGCCTTCAAGCTCAATATCACTTCGGGATTATCAGCAAGGCGTCCCATGGCATTCCACGTCGCAACCACTCAGCCGCTTAAGCGAAATTCTATTGAGTTTTGGCACTGGCGCCGGTCGGTTAAACTTGGGCAGCCTTTCTGTCAATACGCAGGAGATGGGACGCATTGCTGATTGTGACGGATCCACACACTCAGATGAAGTCTCGATCTATTATTGGACCGCCGCGGCCGCCCATCTGCCTTCGCCACGCCCACCCCCCGACATCAACTCCTTCGAGCGGGGTCTCGCTTTTATCGGTTACACGGTGACAACAGATCCACGCTCGTCGGAACGAAATTTCGCTCGGGTCTGAGAGAAAAAAGATATCTTCCCCCAACCAGGGACCACTCAATGAAACCGAAGCAACTGTTGTCTGCGCCTGACAGGCGCTGATAGCTCCCAGCCAAGACTATCCCGAGATCTTGTCTCCACTGTGCGCCCCACAACGAGTCGGTCGCACTCGTTGTTTCTGGGGTACTTCCTCCACAGTATAAGCCTCCGGATCTTGTCCACGCCGCTGGCGAAGGACAGCCTTTAGGCCCAATGCGATCTTCCAGGAAAACATTACTCCGCACACCACCCCGCATGGAATCCGTCGACCAGTAAACGTTACCCCCACATTTTGTTCTCAGTCGAGACCCAGAATAATGCCCAAGGAACCAGAGGTCTGAAACGAGAGCTGAAGAGCGCATGAGCCAGAAAGATGCTCGGTGCATTGAACCAGGCTTCGCACAAGAACGAGGGGGATCGTCTCAATTTCTATCACCGACTGACTTCCTTTTGCCCGAAGCATAATTTTAAAGGACGCCCATTTGTCGGTCCCGGCTGTTGTTCCCCATAGTTGTGGGGTAGAAAATAAATAGGGACTGGGACCATACAGTCCAATTCAAACCACGCGCACGTCTTTCCCATCCCCTTTGACTCTTGCAAAAAAAAAAAAATACGGTCCCCTCCTCATCAACGTTTGACAGGACCACCGGCGCGAGGGAACGCAGGAAAAACCCGTTGAACGCGGCCAGTGCGATCCGTTGTAATCCAAGATTGCGGCGGGACATATTACCCTAAACCATCTACTAATGACGGTCGAAACACGCGTAGCCGAGAGTGGCGGATTCCCAGTGGGAGGAGCGGAACCCGAACATCTTCATGGCTCGGACGCGGCAGCACTCAAAATCTGATAGGACTCCCATGGCCCTGGAGGACCTATGTATCTCGCACGCGGGCAATCCCCATCTTATCTGTTTGCATGAGGCCAGCTCTGGGTGATTGCTTGCGGGGTAACGCACCTCGCATGTACTCTTTTCCTGCCGATCACCCGCTCAGAGGTCATTACCCAGATCCAGACACTGGAAAAGGCGCGTCCACGGTGCTCAAACCACAAAAACACTCTTTAATTATGTGCGGTCTATTATGTACATGGGTCAGGTAACAAGGGGATTCTTTTGTGGATCGCAGAACCTGCTTTGGTCAAGGGGGGAAACGATATAGCATATATGGTACAGCAGTATGGGGAGGGGCGGGTGATCGTCGCAGTCGATCAACCGATAAGAAAGGAACGCGATGGGGACGAGAGTGAAGATTATGAGGAGATAAGACCATGAACAAACTCAGTCGAGGCGGCGGCGACTGTGGATGGTGCCAACGGGCAGGGTGAACCAAAAGTTATCCTCGTTCAAGAGTTGGGAAGCAGCAGCGTAGAAAGCGGCGGCGGAAGTAGCGAGACCGACTCCTCCACCAACCTTGTGGGTTATGACGCTCCCCGTGAACTGGCTGATCATGAGGGTAAGGTAGGTCATGCCGAGGAGGAAAAAGACGACAATCGAGACGAGGTTGGTCCTCAAGGTCGCCAAGCTGGGGAGGGGTGGCGGGTCAATTAGATCAGATACGTTTTCCAAGAACAGAGCACTTACAAGAAGATGAAGGTAATGATGAACCAGGAAGCCAAAAAGATTCCGATGGCGTTGGCGAGTTGTCCAGGGTGTTTGGCGTAGGCGGTTGAAACACCAAAGCCAGGATGAAGGATGGCAGCGTATGCCATCCAGAAACCACCGTAAACACTGAAGGCTAAAAATGGAGACAAGGCATCAGGATCGAGCGAAGGAGATACGGCGCTTGGGACGAGAAACGATCGGGGGAGCGGTTAGATTTCAAATTGTGTGGAAAAAGCACCAATCAAAGACAAAGGACAGCACTAACCACTTGCGCCGAACAAATTTCCAGTGGCAAAATCTGTTGAAACAGCGCGATCAGTCGATCGTGTCATTTAGAGGAAAGGTTGCCAGTCACGTACCCCACATCCCAGCAACAAACTGACAAAGGCCACCGACGAAACAGGCCATACCGATGACGGCATTAGGCTCAGTAATACCACGAGCCTGGACGTTGTACATCGAGAGGATGAAGATGGTGCCAGCGAAGGAGAAAAGACCACTGCGGAGGTTAACCGATCAATAAACCTGATAGGCGTTAGTCGGACGAGGGCAGGTACTCACAGAGGACCAGGGTTGGCGATCTCCTTCGCCTGGGGCGTAGTGTTGTGGACGTAGGCGTGGACAGGGAGAGTAGAAGTTGTGTTTCCTCCACCACCGCAGGGGAGCTCGTCGTTGGAGTAGATGATAGAATCCTTCTCGCAAGCAATGTTGTTCATGGCGGGCAAAGGGTGGTGGCAGTGAGTCGAAGGCAACGAACTCTGGGAGAAGGAGGAGTGAGAGAGAGGGGGGGTCTTGTTGCTTTCACCCCGCATCCCCTTCCCGGTCCTTATAGCGGCTGGCGGCCGAATTTGTCTATATGTATAGCACAAGTCCTACGCCTTGAATGGAGGACGGAGGGCCATCGGAGCGTTTCTACATCCTGTATGATTTATTTCCGCGAGTTTTCCCCTTCATGCTCGATCCGTTTCAAGATCTGCGCACAAAGGTTTTATGCGTCCACACGGTCTCCATTACAATCGTAGCGCAGTCGATCCGCACGCGGCACGATGGGGTATCGGGGCCCCGAGACGGTTTCGAAATTTTGTCGGCCGTTGCCTCGCCAATTGATGCGCATGAATCACCTCGAGCGGGATCCGGAGTCTCGTTGGCTGCTTCAGTAGCACTGACCCATGTTAGGGCGCGTGGATTTCCCTGACAGCCAGTCAACCCGAGAGAGAGAGAGAGACGCAATACTCCTACCACTCAGTGGAACCGGGGTGAGTAGCTTTTGCTTCCCTCAGCATGCCCAGAGTGTCGGAGGCGGAAAGGCGGGCCTCCGGATCTTATTCACGTTGACAACGATCAACCTTAATGTGACCCCCCAGGAAAATGGTGTCCCCCATACCCCGCATGGAATCCGACGATCAGCAAACGTTGCTATGGCACATGTTATTCTCGACCGATGACACGCACCCAACAAAATTCCCTGGTATCCCGTGATTACTCCCAAGGGAGTGGAGGTACGAGACGAGAGTTGGTGGACGTGCTGACCAGGGAAGTGCTAAGATGACGTGGGTCGAGATGTTCGGGTGGCGTCGTGCAAAAGTGCAAGGGAGGATGGTTCGGAAGATCTCCAGCTGGCTCCTTTTCGCTAGAAGTATCAAGCGGCTGACCGGAAACGACACCGAACTGTCACTCCCTAGAATTTGTGGGACAGCAGGTCGTCAGTCATGGGATCTCTTCCCCACTTGAAATAAGGAAAATGTGGTCCGTTCCAATCTACCCTGTGATACATCCACATCCAATCCCTTTCCCTTGCTCTGCAGACCGAGTCCTCGCGTCCGTCCGCTTCAAGGTCTTGGAGGAACACAAGAAATTCTCATACCTATCAGGGGGTAGATTGGATGTCTGCGACCGATACTGCCCTCGGGTCTGCTACACACGGTCACCCCCAACGGCGAAACGCTCGATATCAACCCATTTAGATATCCCACCCGCGGCGGTCCAACGTCCAGATTCGTTTTGACCTGTACCAGCTGGCCACTCGCGAACTAAGTGTCGGAATTCGCCGGGTGGCCATGGTGCTCGTGACTCTCTGATTGTCGTCACTCGTGGCTCCGGCCAATGGGGACGCCCGATGCCGCAGATATGGCGAGAGAGGGGCGTGGGCCAACAGTGAGTAGCCTCCCATAACAATCCTTCCTTTTTGTATGTAACTTAGATCAAGCACGAACCGGTTTCCCTGATGAGGCAACACGGAGATCTCCCGTACACCAGTGCCGCGGAATGGGTCTCGTCTGGCGTTTCTTACGGCACCTCTCCCCGTCTTCGTCTTCACCCACGCCAAATACCACATTCGTAGCGCCAGGTTTCCCCTCAGGAAACTCCCTGGACCGCCGTCCCAAAGTTGACTTTATGGAGGCGTCAAGAAAACCCTTCAAAAGAGGTCAATCCGCCGTGTGGGATGAGTGGATATCAACCTGTGGCAAGACTTTCCAGCACCTACCCATGTTCAACGTACACTTCTTTTCCCGCTGCTAGCTTGACCTCAGGTTCATGTTTTCTAGGTTCTTTTTACCACAGACCCGCGGGCGATCAATCGCATCCTCGTACACTCGGATGAATTCTGGGGGCCTGGGGATGCCAGAACTGCTCTCGGAATCTTGGTAGAAGGTACGCATTCGGTCGCGGTGTTGAGTCTAGCGTTTACTCTCCAAAGATGTTGTCTTCGCTGGGGGTGAAATGCATCGCGAGCAGGTGAGTTCAATGACCTTTGAAATAACAACCACATTTGGCTCATCACCCTCACTCGAGGCGTCGCATTACAGTATACTTGGGCACTTAACAACCCCTACCGCATTTCAATAACGACTTCCCACAGGATCCAGCCTTTGGACCGGCACAGCTTAAGTCATTCACTCCAACGCTCAACCAGAAGGCTTCCGGAATGCGAAATACCTGGCTTTCCCAACTGAACGGGAACAGTGTGGATGTTATCAAGGTGGACGTCGCATTCCACGTGGGTCGCGCCACGTTGGATATCATCGGACTGGCAGGTCGGAGCATACGGAAAACAGCGTTCCTCTAACGGATGATGGCCCACAAAGGCTTTGACTACGAGTTCATTTCGCTGTAGTCCAAGGAAGACGAACCCAGTGCTTCCTTCAGTTCGCAGATCACCGCGGGAGAGAACGTACCCACAACTCCGTCTTACAGGACCATAGACCGGATCGGCAACCAGCCCATTACCGAGCGAGAATCAGCCTTGCTTCGAGAAAAATTGTATGGGGTCAAGGAAAATCAGACCCAACAGGAGAGGATCTCTTGACTTTGCTAGTTCGGCTTCAGGACACAGATGACAGATGGCATAAGCGACTCGGATGTTCGTGCGCGTAAGGGCTCCCCTCATGCTCCGTCCACTTCTCGTAACTCATGCCTCTTCCAGAGACCTGTACCTTCCTCATCAGCGGTCACGAGATGACGAGCATCGCCATGTCGTGGACCTTGCTCGGGCTGTGTCAAAGTCTAGAGGCACAGAGAAAAATCCGTGGGGAGATTTTGGCCCTCACCACGGATGATCCGATGATGGGCGAGCTCAAGGCCCTTCCCTACTTGGACATGGACCTTCGTGACGTTTGTCTCGAGGATAGTCTCTGTCAAGGATACGGTCTCGCCGATGAATCGATGAAACTTCGATCAGGTGCGTTTCACCTCAACATCCCAAAACCAGTCCCCCTAGATCTGACTTGTCCGCGCCCGTTCGTGAGTAGTATGGGTGAAGGGGACATATTTCTGATCCCAACCCATGCGATGAACACCGATAGGGGTTTCTGAGTAAAGGCGCTCCCGAGTTCAAGTGTGCCTTCAACCAGGACCCCCCAGAAGCCATTTCCGAGGACCCTGGCGTGTGGGGTAACCTCGTGACCTTCCTAGGCAGTCCTCGTGCATGCATCGGTTATCAGTTCTCGTCCATAGAGTCCGTTCACCGTCTACTTTATCTCCCTCACATCTCCTCATCGGGAAGGCGCTAACCGCACCCGCCCCCGCAAGATGTGATGTCTCTTGTTTGCGCCCATTCGGAAGTTCGAGTTCGAGTTGGTCCTTCCGGTCGGGGATATCGTACGACGGAACCAGGAGATGACCCAGCGGCCGTTTATTAAGGGCGCGGAGTGAGGGGCGGAAGTTGCCGTTGTAAGTTGAGGTCCACGCGTGAGATCTCCTTGGGGACTGACTGGGCTGCTGGCTTGGGAGTAGAATGTAGTACGTTTCTATCAATTTTTTTGCACGGCCGCATCGAGTATTTGTTTTATTCAGCCTGTACATTATGTACTTCAGAGGAGCTTGCAACCAGTCTCCCGGATGCCGTGGAATGGGATCGTGCGAGTATCTTAGCGGTTTGGGAAACGCCCCAATCTCCTCGTCACTGAAAAGAAGTTCACAGGTCCTCAGCACGATGATAATTGACAGCATGATATGCGGGAGCGACGATCACATCCTCAGTCGACCGATCCGAGGTGAACCCATCTTAAAATCGGGTGGCGCCGATGGCTTCGCGCGCTTGTTCCGCCCCGATATAATGATTCGAATTCTCAAACGACCTTCATGCCTGAGGTCAACACTTGATGGCAGGGCAAGAGGCAGAATTGATTAGGAATGATAGAATACCAGAGAATCAAAAGGCCCAGTAAATGGCAGGGAAAGAACTGACACTAACAAAGAAGAGTAACGATAACAAGCAAGAGTGTCAAGAACCGAGCGGGGAAGGGGACAGAGGCGGTTGTGGAAGCAAGACGGTAGTTCCGACAGCTTGCAAGCTAGATGCCACGACCTTAACCAACTCTTCCTGCGTGACAAGTTGTCCACAAGATTCAGGAGCCGAAGTCCGACAAATATCAAGAACGTTACTAACATTGCCCAGACCAGGTCTGGGGGTACCGCTGGCGGCAAGAGGGGGGAGGTTCGGTTTTTTCGGCGACGACCTGTCTTCCATGATCCAGAAACTCCTATCGTCTTCGTCTTCATCCTCTCCTTCTCCACCAATCGGAACATCACCGTTTTGCGGGACGTCAGTTTCTTCATACTGGTCACAGGCCATGTCGAAGGGAGGGGGGTCGGAGGGAGAGATGTCGTCAGATGGTGGGAGAGCCACGGGAGGTGGTTGGACAGTCTTGGATCGTGCCTTTCGCCAGGCCCTGATGACGTTCTGACTTCCGATGTAATAAGAGCGGGCACGACCAAGTTCTTTGTTGTTCCTGCTTCGCCTGTTGGCGCGCGTCTCGTCCTCTGAATATGAATCATCCAAGGTCTCCGGACGACGGCCCCAAGTATCCTGCCACCTTCCCACATACATTCGGTTCCTCCATTGTCGAGAGGGGGAAGACGAAAAATCCCTAATCGAGGTAGAGGAGACACCGGTGGTTTGAACGGTAACGTTCTGTAAGTTGTTACCAACATAGCTTGTCCCGACTCGCTCGCCGCTGAGAGAGTACACCGTGCCCCAGTATCTACCACTCCCAGATTCCTCCAACATCCTCTGGGTCTGCAGTGCGGCCTTGGTTGGCTTTACGCGGACACTGGAGTTCGGAGCTTCCGATGCGTCACTTTCGTCGTAGTCGTCGTCATAGGTGTACCGCCGATTCGAGACTCTCCTCCGTTTGGCCGGTGTCTTTTCTTTCCTCGCGGTGAGCAGCGGTTCCCTATATCTTGAGGATATCGGGTCCTGTCCAGGCTCGAGCTTCTTGCGAGGGCCAGCGAGCGATCCGGAGAGGTGAGGTAAGGATCGAATTTCCCCGCTCAGAAGTTTAGTCATGGTTTCCTTGTCAAACTTGATGTGCCTTGTCGTAACATAAACCTCCCTTCTCTTGTCACAGCAAGCGGTACAGTTGCATTTGTTGAAGCAGGCGGGACAATCAAAGTCCTTCTTGAATTGGTGGAACTCGATATCGTGATACCTAGACAGAGAGTGCGGTCTGAACGTGGGTGAACTCAAGATCAACATGGAAAGGCGCACCTTTTAACGATACACAAAATGCAGTAGTTTTTTGCACAAGTGCGACAACGCATCTTTGGGTATGGAGTAGTACGTCGGCACTGGTGGCAGTTGGTGCTCTCGTTCACCGCGACAATGCGATAGGGCCCCCTCCTGTCGGTGTTACTCTTCTGGTTTCTTGCAGTGGCCGTCGCGGTACCGTTTACACGAGGTGGGGTACCGGACCCACTGCCGATACCAGTGGCATCCTCGTCGAGCGCGTTGGCCACTTCACTGGACGTTGCGATTGACGAAGTAGACATAAAGCCGCTTGCAAGACTGAGTTCAGTTAGAGGAGAGTTTAGCTCTGCAGACGCCAATCGGTACGGAGATGGATGATGACTGATATGGATGCTTCCGGCCGTTTTCACGGACACACTCCTTCGACGCTGGGAGTTCGAGAGGTGTGGGGGAGCCTGTAGTGCGCCTTTCTTGTAGAACTTGGCCTTCCCTCCACCTGGGTTGCCCTCGTAGTCCCTGGGAGTCTGAGCAGAGTTCGACCCGGACGCTGAGGAGGTAAGGGAAGGAATTCGAACCGTCAAGGCTGACTGACTGAGAGGGGGTGAAGGCGTTCTGGACATCTTCCTTAAATGAACGTCGCGGAATTGTGTAGGAGCAGGAGAAGGAGAACATGGTTCCGAGAAGGCTGGGGTATTGCCAAGGAGAGAGGGATCTATCACGGTTTGAGTTTCGGGCCACCATTGTTGATGGTTAATGACATCGTCCATTGTCGGGACGGTGAATGAGTCCGCAACATGAACAGCGTCTTCCAAGCCGAGGCCGCCATAGCTAGGCGTAGGATCAGTGTTTCCGAGCGCTTCCGCTGGATCGAGGGCGAATGATGGACCGGCCTCGTCGTGTGGACCCACAGAGCTCAAAGCCGCCGCCTCGATGAACTCGGTCACGAGGTCGCCCTCACTGTTTGTGCGGTCGTCATTGAAAACCGTTGAATCCGATATCCTTTCGAATAGGTGGGCATGAATGAACCTCGCTGACAAGATGGCAGAAAAGGGGGATCGTTCGTGGAACTGATCATGGAACTCGTAGGCCTCCTGTGTAGGATCTCTATCGAGATCGTACTCAAGCATGGACAGGCTATCGGGATTTAGGACCGTGCGAGCGTCAAGAGACGTATGGCGGTGAGTTCTTCGCTTCTTCAAAACGGGGGGTTCGTCGTCGTTAGAGATGGAGAAGAATTGACTAGATCGGGATTGCAGGGGCACTGTGGAAGAGGATTTGGATATCGCTTTGTTGGCTGTATTAGGGGAGGGGCGAACCCCTCCGCGCACCCTCGACATGGGCATAGATGGTGGCTGGTCGATCATGATCCCGATGAGTCAACTTTTCGCATGCAAATATGGCTGCGCGGACTTACAGGAGATATACTAGTGGAAATGTACTCGGACGTTTTCGCGAGCCTTTGAGATAAATCTACATAATTCTTGGCTGGAGAATGGTTGGGACTTGCGATCTCGACCTGTGGAGAACTCTCGCCAGAAGGAGAATCGGCAACGAGACTGGATGCGTCATTGCGACAATGAGGTCGCTGACGAAGGGAGCTGTCGGAGGAAGGAGATGGTAGAGGGTTGGACTATGCCGTAACGAGGGTCAGACGAGGCGGACAATCGGGCGGTGTCGGTGGACATACCCTCCAAGCGCCATCATTGATCTTCGGGATACGTTGTATATATTCAACATCGTCCGTGCGTGAATGGTTGTTTGCCATCGGTCCAGTCGGCCCCGATTCAACGTGTCTGGTATCCTTTCAAGCGTTAAAAAGGTGAGAACCACTCAGACTTCAGAAACGGAGGAACATGGCCAACCTTGCGGACGGAAGCAGGCAATTCGTCGGTCCGTTCTAGGTCCATCTCGGGGTTTGTTTGTTGTGGAGTGTTGACGGGGAGGGAGAGGGAGAGTTGGTAGTGGGGTGAAACGGAGGACGGAGACAAAAGATGATAACACCGTCAGGGCTAGCGATCCTTGTTCGAAAAGGGGAGGAGGCGGTTTAAGACGGGAGCCTTGAGGTGACTGGACGCATCAGACGCGTCGCCGTCGTCACCACCGTCGTTGTCCAGACCGAAACTTGGCGCGGTCTGCTGAAGGTCACTGAGGGGACCTTTAAAGAGTTGACGCTTGGACACGTGACACCCCTCGATCCTTCGGCGTCATAAGTGACTAAGCGCTAAATTTCAAAGACCCAAATTCAAAGCTGGGGTGTCCGTTCAAGCGCATCGGGGAGTGTCAGCAAGAGACTCGGACGGTCCCGGGTATAGGGGGATTTCCAGTACACAAGGATAACTCAGACAGGAGGAACAAGTAGGAATAGGACAGTGAACGATGTGAGCCGAAAACAATGGATAATACAGTGGAATGTGGTGGAAACAAAATAGGAAGTTAGAGTGAATATGAAGAACGACGTCGATTCGTCGAAACCTCCGCGCTGGTCCAGGGAGGGCGGGAGAAGATTGCTATAATACGAGCGAGAGCATAAAATCTGCCCAAGGTGGAAAAATCCGAAGTGGGGGGAAAACCTCGTATATAGCCCAGGTGGAAATGTCACCCAGAACCTCTCGGAAATCATCCCGAGATGGGTGCGTGGGATCTACCAGGAGGCGAGCAAGGTAAGTAAGTAAGGTAAATGCAACTACAGAGTTAGAAAGATAACCTGCCGTTCGAGAAGAGGAGACAAATTGGTCAAAAATCATCCCCATCGTCCACCAAGATCCCCCTTACGCCGCCGCTTTGTGTCCTTCCCCCATCCCTCGCCTTGGTCGTCCTCATTTGGGGTATCCGCCTCCCGCCATTCTCCTTCTTATCATCTTCCGTCTCGACCTCCCCGGTGGTAGACGAAGGGAAAGGATAATGCTGTGCGATGGTTGCCGCAGTGATTTTCTCCACGATCGGCACGGTTTTCGAGGTTGTGTCTGGACGCCTCGATTTCGATTTGGACGGCTGCCTCTCCTTATCCTTATCCCGACGTTTTGATCCCGACTTGGGATTCGACTTGGACCTAGCCCCCTCCTCACTTATCGCAGACTCCGCTTTCATCACTTCCACTTCTGACTTGCCCGACGACAAGACCGAAGGGGGAGTTATCAACCCCGAATCGACCCAATCATCCTCGATATCCTCCTCTCCCCCGACAACCAAATTTTCGTCGTCGTCGTCGTCGTCATCATCATCATCTCCGAATCCCCCCGGAACTGTCCTTTCCTTCCCCCTAACTTTGGCTCCCTGTACGATGCCTCGCTCGGCGAACGTTGCCGCGTGAGGAGTAATGGGACCAATCGGGTCTTCTTCCGTGTCAACCTCAGAACTCCTTTTACCGTCTCCGTTCGTCTGGAGATCCTCGCTAGTCTCCCTCGCGTGATCTTCCCTGAGACTCGTGCTCTCAGACGTGGAAGTTGAGGCGGTGGATGACGTGGACGGTGAGCGCGAACCGGTAGATCGTATGGAATGAGATCTCGACCGAGATCGCGTTTCCTCCTCCCCGTCGAACGAGAAATCGTCGCCGCTGTCATCGGGCTCTTCGGGGTTCGTCTCAGGGTCCGACAGAGATTCCAGGTCCAGATTGGAGTCGCTATCCGAAGGCCAGTTCGGTGGTTCATCGTTGATCGAGAGGATGATCTTGTGTTTCTTCCCCAGCTGCATCCGGGAGATCCCCCAAGTCAGTAAAGAAGTGGGGCGAATGAGAATGCTCCATAATGCTTACCTCCTCTACCTTCTTTCTGAAATCCTTCCAGTCACTCTCGTCCCGACAGAAAAACCCGATCAACATGCTTGGGTCTAGCCCGCTCAACGGCATCTTCCTCACACGATCACAGTGGAAAGTCTTCAACTCCATTGCGCCATATGCGTTCACGTAATGTTGCTGGAGTGGATCCAGGTCCTCTTCGATACCCGATAATAACGAGCGAGGAGACATCCCAAGTTCGCGTTCGTCCATATCAGATTGCCAACGGCTGTGGGATTGTGAAGAGCTGGAGGACGAAATGGAAGCTTGGTAGTGTGACGACCACCTCCCGCTCGTACTACCGGCCCCAGAGCGGGGTGGGGATGTCGGAGAACGGGTATGACCACTTGACCTTCGGGGAACTGGTGATGAAGGGCGGCTGATGCTCAACGGTTCCGTAATTCCGTTGTGGCCATCTTCGTACTCCCCAGGTGGAGGTCGTAGCGGAATAGCGGGTCGGGCGTGATGCGGGTCAAGGTAGAAGAGGTTGTCCGCTTGAGAGCCGACGAAGTAGTACGAGGAGGATGGACGACCACCCACGATTCCAACAGACTGAGGCCAAGTGTAGATCTCCTGAGAGGCGAGGGGGGAAGTCAGCGTAACCGTGACCATCTAATATCGAGTCGGATGCGGCCCTTTTCGCAAAGGACTTGCCTTTATGGCTTCATAATATACGGGATTCACACCGTCAATGCCCAATCTGGTGCCGATCAACACCAATACCCCTTTGTTACCCCACGACTTCCTGATATGTTTCTTGGGTGACCCGATGAGGTTATGGGAAGCAGCGTACACGTCGGATTGATAGACGACCGAATCTACGGCGACTGAAACCCCAAGTCCAGCTTTCGGGAATGCGTGTACAAGCGCCCTGGATTACAAGACATTCGTGAACGAAGCGGAGGTTGGTCGAGAATATGATCACGCACTTGATAGCACCAGCAGCTGTGCTGGGTCCAAACCATTGTCCAACTTCTTTCCCAAGGTCTTTCCCTGCCAACGCCATCCGATGGACGCTAAATGGACACAACGGCGAGGGGGAGTCCAAGAACCATGATATTAACTGAATATATGTCGCATAATCAGCGGTTTGCACTGGATACGGAGGCTTCCGCCAGTCTGGATGGACCATCAGGATTCATTCAGAGAGCCGGAGGAACAAACCTACCGCGTCCCAGGTGAAGGTGCAGGAGAGTATTCGCCAACAAACTCTGACCGGTCCGCAACATACAACCCCACCCAGCGTCGCTGGTCCACCCCTTCTCCGCCAACCCGAACCACTTTTTACTTGGCGGGCTTGGTGGAGGCCCGCACGAAGGGTCATTCGGATCGTATGAAAGCGCAGCGAGAGTGGTATCCCTGATCGGGGCGAACTGTGACCGGTACGTTAGCCAAACCCTGGAGGTAAAATCTTCATAGAAAACCGGTGGCCAGTTCGCGCCAGGATTGTGCTTGCTACTCGTAGAAGAGGAGAGGGAGGAGGATAGTTGGTTATCAGAAGGTGATCGGAAGCCACTTGCTGATCCTGGGGACCTGGGCGAGTCTGCCGATCCTCGTCGGATGGGAGTCGAAAAAGAGTGGGCAACGGTCATAGCAGGTGCGGGTTCTGGGGGTTCGTAGCCGGGATATTTAAGACCCAGTAACCATATTGGGTCCGTGCATTTGTTGGGAGTAGTGTCGCTGTCTAATAGGTACCGCATGGCCTTGTCCGGATGGCCCTTGCCGTGTTTCGCCGCTGTCCGCAGGGAGCTTGCGCCCTTTCCCTTTGGAGAACCGACCGGTAACATCGAGGAACCGGATATGTGCGCTTGTTGGGAAAGAATTGCGGGAGGGTGAGATCGTTGGAGGATGTGCTGAAGGTGTGGGAGAACCAGCCAGAGACGCGGGTAGGGAGATCACTGATTTTTGAGTTGGGTATGCCCTGATACAATCCGCTCACGTCGGGTATAGAGCGTTCTGGGCGTGTCCGTTGACGAGGCAAGGCGGGAGGTTCAACGATGACGGGCGGTTCATCGACGATGTCCTCGCCCTCGATCACCTCGCTATTCCGCAGTTGGGACTGGTCGTTGGGCTTGATCGTAGAGTTCCGTTTGGTCGATGTCTTCGATACAGACTTCTTGCTTGGTGGAGGGGTTTGAGGAGGGGTGGTTATGATGGGGGAGGACGAAGTACTTGCTAACGAGTTGGAGTTGGAGGAGCTGGTGGTCGAGTCAGCCAACGACTTGGATCTGTCCCGGTTCACTTTCTGCAGGAACTTTGGAAGTTTGGACGATGAGTGTGTGGTCGACGGCGTTGGGGAGGAATTCGACGGAGAATGGCGGGACTTGTTGGAGGACATCGTCCCGAGGTCAGATTGCGTGCTAACACGGCTGAGTTTCTCACTCAGTTCGGTAAGCGTGCAGGGTAATAGAGGCGTGTACTTGCGTTCACAGTCGTTGCGGATGCCGTCGCCGTCGCCGTCGCCGTCGATAAGCTGGGAATTGCGGCGGCTCGATGTGCCGGGTGGTCGTAATTGGTCGTGGGGGAAATTAATTTGATGCTCGTCTCTCTACGTCTTCAACGTCGCCCAACGGGGACGACGACCGTCGAAGCTGGCTGTCGTCTAGAGGAACGGTAGTGGATCGTGTTTCGGTCGTGGTCGTTGTTGGGAGTCACGGACAACGCGTTGTTCCTCGGCTCGTCAATCTCTTGCTTTCTTCAATATCACAAACGTTGGAGGCTCATCGACATCTCATTCTCCCTCTTGGCGGAAACACAAAAAAGAAACCGATTGGTCCCCCTAGCCTCCAGGGCTCTCTGCTCATCGCAGCTGGAGGGGCCCAGGGTTGCCGTTCCCTCGCACATCTCCAGAAACCGTTCGGCTGGGTTTCTCGGCCGCCCGTTTCGTGCGACTCTATCGGACGGGGTACCGGTTCTCCAGGTGCAACTTTACTGAATCCTTTCTCGGCCCTCCGAAGGGCCTTATCTACTGCTGGGATGGAACCTACGCTCACATTGACCGCCACCAACCGCGTCTCTCATTTTACCCCTATCAATGGATAGGGGATATGATGTCTTATCCTTTGCCCCTTCGATGTCACGAACTCGGCCCACATAGCCCGGTTTCCACAGGTGGACCAAAGATCTCTGTGCAGGGAAAGCCGGTAACAATTCGGGAGTTGTTGGAAAGTTTTCTTTCCTAACGGTCGGGAGAAATTATTCAGCAGTTGGAAAAGCTCACCCAGACCCCGAATAATTAACCAACTTTTGTACTGGTAACCCAAGTGGCCGTCTACTGAGCTTGTTAAAAGTTATCCAATAAGTCCCAAGAAATATGACTTTTACCAACAGACCCCGAAGATTTTACCTATTTTTCTTTCACAGTGGATCCTCACGTCGGCTCCCGACCACCTGGCGCAACACTGGATAACATGTGTCCTGATGACCGAGTGGAGAAGCCCCGCATGGTCACCCTGCACGTTGTCCATCCTTTCAGCGATCCCAAGCCATCGTATCACTCTTGGTAGCCCGGTAGTCCCCTGACGGAACTGTGGGTGCACGACGACCATGGGGATCGACATCCGATCCATCTCACCCACCTTTCGAATTGTTAGGAACGCGACCCAGTTGCAAGGGCCCGAATGACCACAGACGGATCTGGGAATCAGGTAGATCCGCTGGTTGGCTGTGGAGGAAGGAATCCCACATCAGCATACAAGCCGGTGGGTATCCAAGTGGTGTGAATAAGTCATAAGATAAATTGAACATCCTCACTGTGTTACTGCTACTTAGGTAGGTGGAGCTCAAGAATCAGGAATTATTTACAGGACGGCGAATACAGTGGAGAGGGTATGTCCTATATATAACTATAAACCTCGAAGGAACCTAGAATTAGACAAGAAAACAACGCGGGCACATCACGATAACTAAAGCGAATTCACAGTACGCAATGTGTAACATAGGTATTACTACCTCCGCACAATAAACTAGAACAAAAAAAAAAAACCAAAGCGAATGTGAGGGTAACCACGGGGCTATCACCCTCGGGGTAATGAGATAGGGGCACCTGGACTGGCGGAGGACCTCAAAAGGCGAGCAGAGGTGGTCCGTTTCTTCTGTGTTTCTACCTTGCTGCGAGCTTTACGAATGTCATCATCCTTCAACTTCTTGGATATCGCCAATTCGATCAACGCATCTCCATTCGGCGGTAGACATTGTGCAGGAACCTGGGACAAGATGGAAAGCGCACGGTCTCGACTTTGAGCCTCCAACAATGGACGTCGGCAGCACGTGAACAATGCCAGACCAATACGGAACAAGAATGGGACACCTGAATTGTTCGCAATCGTGAGCACTACCCATGAGTGTAGGCATTTAAGGATGAATACCTTCAAATAAAAATACATCCCAGACTCGCAGATGATACTCTGCAGGGATGGAGTCGTAGAATAGGGAGCAGAACCTGTTGGGTCACGTTAATGTGGTCATACGAAACCCATCAGAACCTGACCCACCATTGTCGGCAGATGGTCAACGGTGGTATTGACATGTCAACGAATATCCGTTTCGCGAGTGGGGCATCATTTGCTTCCAGAGCTCTAGCGAACAGGTTCGCATCGAAATCTAATTGCGCAACACTCGACGAGAAATATGGTCGGAGGTACGAGTCCATCATTGAGATAAAAATCCAAAAGGCATCCTCCTCTGGGGACTGAGCCAAGAGCTGACCGACGATACAAGTGAGAGCTGGAAGCAATAATTGTGAGTGATGAATGGTACAAATAGGAAAGGAACAAACCAATTTGGTACTGGACATCGGGCACCATTGTTAAATAAGCCTGCAGAACAGAGATTATGCTTCCGTCCTTCCCCTGGGGTTGGCCCCCGAATCTCTCTGCACTATCGCGAATAATCGCGGGAGTCGCTGGAACAGCACCCCTTTTAACAAGTTGCGGATACAACCCGTTCATGCGCTTGCCCTTGCAATCTGCGAGGTGTGCCCACACTTGATATCGAACCGAAGCAGGGACTCCGTTCAATAACAATCTCTTCGCCTTTTTGCTCTTCCTTGCCTGTGTTGGGTCGAGAGTAGACATCAGCGATACCCATTTGAGTTCTCTATTTCTGTGCGCATCGATGTCTGACGGTGATAATACATCAGACTGAGAGATCGACGAAGGGGAAGGTCTTCTGTTCATGGAGGCTGTCTCTCTCTCTAAAACTCCGGAAGATAGGAACGACGAGGGACTTTCTGTGCGCAGGAAGTTGCCAGCGTCTTGCCGAATCGGACTAACCTGGTGGTCGTTGTCGTTTCTTTGAGAGGAAGGTGAATCCAGACTTAACCGAGGTGAAAGAGCGCGAGGGAAGGCTGGCTTCACAAGCTCAAAGTCCATGTCTTGGACTTGGACGGTCTCCATGCCCAAAGCGAGGGTGGCTGGTGATTGGATTTGGCCAAGAGTGTCCAGTCCGGATGTCTTCGCCAGGATTGCAGTCTTTGAAAGTTTCGAACGAAGTGACGTAGATCTCATTGCACCCGGTGGCGGGGATGTCGAATGAAGTGAGGGGGAAACCACGGAGGTCGATCGGCTCTCGCTGGTCCGCGAAACGTCGGTATCGAAAGAGGTCCGTTTATTGGGGGATATAAATATAATTGGGTCGGCCATATTCTGCTTCCTCGAACTTTCTGACGATGACGTCGATGGGCGAGACTCATCGAGCGGGATCGACAAACGAACAGTCTCTGCAGGATGCGGCGATGTTTCATCGCCGGTGGCGTCCGTTCGTTGCGAAACCGATGAAGACGCCTTGGATGGCGTCGTGGGAGCCGGAACGGTGCTGGGTCCGCGCAACTGAGTGCCTGAAACCGCCTGTCTAAGTACCGTAGGGACGCTCAAGGCAGGGCTTGTCGCAAGGGGTGACGAGTTGAACGAGCGCGAGCTGACAGGACTTGGAAAGGAAGTCCCAGTGACCGATAAGGGGGTTCGGGGTTCATCAATGGTGGAACTAACAGATGTATCACTGCTGATGCTATTTTGGGGCAGCGAGAGGGGCGACGGTTTATGCACGGGTCGATTCATGGTATTCGGACGACGCGAAGATATCGGGCGGGGAGGTTCATCGGATTCAGACTTGGATTGCGTCTTCGTACCCTTGGGATTCTGTTGCTTTGATGCGTCACTCCTTCCAAAGAAGTTAGATCTCCAGACCACACATCCCATGAAACACTTACTCTGAAATCCTAAGATTCAGACTGACTTGTGGTGACGCGGAATCAAAACCTGAGAATGACCTCGACCGTGGACGAATCTGAGGCCTTTGAGGGAAGAAGTTCGGTCTCGGGATATTACCCGAACCCGGACCCGTACCGGTTGGTTTCGGCGAGGTGTTCGGGCGGCTTGAGGGGAAGGACCGGTTGGTCGGGGTAGAGGGTTGGGAAGAGTGGGGAGGAATTGAGTTGGAGTCACTACTCTGTGACCGCTGTGGTACAATCCTGTTAGCAGGAACAGAGATCGGTGGTTCCGACGAGAAGGTGATTGGCACTGGGCCGATTGCACTCGCTAGGTCGATCTCGCATTTACCGTAGACAGTCATGTTCCGCGGAGCCCCGTTAGGATACGTCTGTGTGGTGGCCGCAATATGTAACAGTTGAACGAGGGATGTCTGAGGATGTCGGACGCCTGGTACCGAAGGTGGTGACTGCACACGTCCATACAAGGGCCCAATTGGTGCCGTCCCTGGTGCTTTCGGTGCACCTGGGTGTGGGAGGAAGATACTCGTTCGAGAGGAACCAAAGTCGAACGCAGGTAGTTTGCTTGGCCGTGGCTGAGCGATGGTTAGTGACTGGGGAGGGGGCGCTGGGTGTGTCTCTTGTGGGGGTGGTGAAGTAGGAGTCCTTGTGAGTCGTAAAGGTTGTATTTCCGGGAGTTGATGAATAACAAGGACGGTTTCGTCCGTGACAATGCTATCGTCTCTTGCACTCTGGGATGAAGTTGTTGAGTCCAAGGTTTCGTTCCCAGGGTCTGTAGGAGAAGATGGACGGGATGAACCGTCAGTGGGGACGACCTTAGAACCCTCGTCATCAGAAATAACTATTTCCCCCTCATGCGCAGGAGTCAAATGTACGTCTGTGGTGGTGGGAACTTCAGGACTCCCCTCGCTCTCCAACCGGTATCTGATAGCGGTTGCTATCCCAGCGGTGCTCAGTGGAGCGGAAATAGTAGATGTCGCGGTGTGTTCGCCGGGGGAGTTGAGTGGAGAGCCGAAGGTAGTGTGAAGAAGCGGTGACCGCACTTCCAGGTCGAGGGGGGCAGGACGCTTGGCAATTACTTCTTGTTCGAAACTAGCATGTTGGCCGGAGGGAGGAATCGGCAGCGGGACTTTCAGTGACCCTTTCGAAAATCTGGACATCTTGGATGCGGTCGAAAACCGAGAATATCGATAATTGTCGTAGATATCTGAAGCGCCCTCCCATTCTTCCCCTTGGTCAGAATACTCGGAAGGGTGGGATGAAACCCGTGAAACACGAGATCCTGGACTCATGGGAGAAGTGGGAGTGGATTCGGGCCGAGGAGCTGAATGATGACCGTCTGCGGATTGCGGGGGTGTTGAGGCATAATTCAAGCTGTGGTCGTCAACGGTGGAATCTGGTGATTTCTGACGAGCATAACCGGCCACGTCGGTGTCACTGCTAGCATCGGAATCACCCTCACCCTCGGAACCCATAAAGTTTTGCAGAAGCGATAATCCTATGCCTTCAGCCCCATCAACCGTTGCCACCGACAGTCTCATGCTCTGCTCCGGTGGGACGAAGGATGTTTCCGGGTCCATGGTATCATCAAATGTGGGATTCTCTAGGGAGCTGGGACTACCACCTTGGCACGGTTTGGATCCCGCACCTTGAGTATGGCGGTTTGAATCGAAGTCTGCCGGCGTTGTGGGTGCGGACCCAACCGCGGACGAAGCAGATGAACATGAGGTTAACGATGGTGGCACTAAAAATTCGTCGTCGAAGTCGTGCGGCTCAGTGTCTGAAAGTGTGGATGGGGGTATGGCCTCCAGACGTGAGGTTTCGCTTAATGGTGAAGGGTTCGGGGAAATGGGCGGGGGTAATCCTCCGTTGGATCCGAGCTGAGGTACGGGCGAGGGCGACGAGCGTGGACTATTTGATGAAGGGCGGAAATGGGACGGACTAGGAGTCCGGTGGCCGGAAGCTCGCTTGGTGAGGACCGGGAACTTGAGTGCACCATAGAACCTGACGAGGGAACCCTCGAACTTTCCGACAACACCCTCGCAATAGCCCTATGAGTCCAGTTGAGGCATAAACGGGAGAGACTGGACAAACGGGCATGAACTGACCAAATATGTATCAGGCTGCTCCTGCAGTCGCATAAGAACAATAATCTCGTCGTCCTATACGTGGTTGGAGAAGCGTTAGATATCTGGACACCGCCTGCGACCAAGCCGAGAGAACGCACCTTCAAAAACATGAGATCATCGGATGACTTTGCAACACAATCATGCACCGCGGTGCACTTTCCGATGCCACCCTTAGCTGCAAACCTCGTCCAACGCGCCAGCTCGTGAACCCTCATGTCGAGGAGCGACGGGGAGTCGTTCGTCGGCAAGTGGCAGACTTAGCCGGGAAGATTGTTGGCCAGGTCGTGATGTAATGAATTCGAGATTGAACCAGAGTTTCGGATTTTCCCAGAATTGTTGATGAGGAAGAACAGGGTCTCGGTAGGGGGGAAAGCTGGACGGAGGGCAGCCAGCGGAGGGCCTGACCGACGTTGACCTGTCGGAGACGTTCGCCACCTACCAAACCCGTGGGAACGAGACAAGGCTAATACCCGCCGACCTTACGGCATTTGGAAATCCAGAAGGTGCCTTACAAGTCCACACATGTGTTTACGGCACTCTATTACCCCCGGCCATCCAGCATGGAACCAGTAGTACAACTCAACGATGCACCACCCACCGTCACCGCCAGCTAATCGTACCAGGGGTTAACCGATTCAGGTCAATCCCGACCCTCTCTACCACCAACCTCCCGAGCTTCCCATCCCAGTCCCACGACTTCCAGGTTTCGCCCCCAACCAATACCTCGGTGACACCAGAACCTGTCCCCTGCTCGCCACGGACATCGTTGACCAGAACAACCACCTTCTGCAATTTCGGTTGAGACACGTACGTCCCCTCGCCGACAAACCGAATTTTTCCACCATGTCTTCCACCCTCAGCGAAGATTTCGACCTCCCGGTACGGGGTTGGAGGCAGGCTCTCACCATCATCGTGGTAAACCCTCCCGTGGGCAACACCATCGGTTCCTGGCGATAGAGAAACGAGCAAAGAGAGATCTGAACGGCGGGTAGATGCGATTGTGTACCCTGGTTCTTGATAAAGGACGACGGCAGTCCCAGATCGAATATGAAGTCCGATCTTCCCAAGTGGAACGCCGAGGGTCTGCGTTAGTGTGGGGTTCGGCAGTCGTTCGTATGTGAAGAAGTCACGCCATACGACGGATCCTGTACCAGGGAAACAACCTGTCGCTGCCTTGAGCATGAGCCGGAAATGAAAAACCGGGAGCCTTCAAACCTTGGACGGTCGTGACGTTTGGACGTAAGACAGGGGTGACAAGGAGAGCATTCCCGATCATGAATTGTTTATCGAGAGCGAACAGCTCGGGCTCATTTGGAAACTCGTAAAACAGAGCCTTAATGGGTGGGGTTCCGTATCTTGAGGCGTCCGCGAACACCGTATACTTAATTGGAGAACACCCACGTTAGACACTGGTGTGGTTCTGTCAGCAGAAAGTTTCCCAGAGGACTCACCCAGTACGGTAACAACGAATATCGGACGGCGATGTTGTCCCTTGAGGCATCTGCAACGCTATCCCAGACAAACGGTTCCTGAGGGATGGCCGAGAGGATGTTGTGGTTCCTGAAGAATGGGAGGTAGGCAGAGAGAGTCATCCAGCGATTACATAACTCCTCATCCGTGTTTCCAACTGCGTGCAAAGAAGTGGCCCGTCAGAAGATACCGCAGTTAAGCACAGTTCTGAATCGCACTGAAGCCACAGGTATCTGCCCCAACAAACGGGATTTGAAAGATCTGGAACTGTAAGACACCCTGGATGCTGTATCGCAGATAGTCCCATCTGCTGAAGTTGTCTCCGAGCTACCTCAAATTCAGGCGAAAAATCTACGGGAAAAGTCACGGGAACTATACCCAATGCCCTGCCCACGTTCCTGAACCAGCGAACGTCGAGCGACTGATGATGAAAGGCCGTTTCCCGCCCCGAATCTCGAGCAGCGCTTTGAACGTAGTTTGGGAACTCATGAGACCCCAGAGGTTATGAACGTCCAACTCGCTGAATCCAGGGCCATGGGTGGCATTCACCGCGAGTGTCAGGGAAGAGAGATGGCCGTTTCCTGGGAATGCATATAAAAAAGCCGCCCAAGTGGAGGGCTAATATAATACCATTGTGTGGAGAGTACGCAGGACCGGTCCCATGGTGTTTGTCGCCAGACTCAGGGGTAACTTTGTTACCTGCTCCACTGATATGGACGGATGGGTCGTATGTGTGTGTTCCATTGACAGTGATGTTTCCGCTGGATCCGAACCTCGTGGCGTTGTATCTTGGGACATTAGGTTATGCGTGACCGAATGAGACCCGAAAAATCATACCCTTCTGGGTAATCTATCACGGGGTTGTTTGGGTGACCGGGGAGATAGAACGGGACACTCGTGTTGCTCAAATCTGCACCGGTACCACTGCGGCGAAACGATCATCATCATGGATCAAGGGTCCCAGAATGAATTGGGCGAACCAAGAACCATCACAGAAGGAGCTGACTTCGTTCATATCCAACCAGATCCCTGAAAACTGAACGCCGGTTGTGAACCAATCGGAGAGCTGTTTGGTCCACCAATGCTGCGCTTTTGGGGCAAACCAATCAGGGAAAGCCTGACCGGAACGTTTGTATGAAATGAGTTTGGGACGCAGCGCGCCAGAGTGTGACGCAATACCGTGTATCCCGGCCAGACCTAGAAGGGTCCTATTCGTATCAGTGCGCGCATGCCCAAGAGCGAATCGGTTACCTGGCCAATGTGTTCTGTCCCGTCAGGGTTCTTGACGAAAACGTCTCTGAAGAACGTCTTAGCCATGTGGCGTCGCCCACCGTCCATCCGCTGACTTACGAATTCTTCCCAGTTTGATAAGGCAGATACTACAGCATCTGGTGTCAGGGTGGTACCCTAAACGTGTACCACACACCTACAGTATCGGTCTTGTTGGTTAACACGGGAATCGCCGCATCCACGATCGGTACGTAGTGTTGCTCGTTTGCGGTCTACAATGACGCGCATATCAATCAAAACCCAGTCACTGGGCGCAAGAACACTTGCGAGTTCGGAAATGAAGTCTCTCGTATCCTCAGCTGGGTACCTAACTGGATCCGTCGTGAAGTCGCGGAACGCATGGTATAGGTCGATATCATTCCATATCACTTCGGAGACGTAAGCAGATACGGCCAGGATAGTCGGAGAAATGCGGGCTAACCTTCCAAAGGAATCTTCGAGTCATTCATCCTTCGAACGACCTCCCGCAACTCCGATACATCATCATAACCCCACCGGCATTGTTGGTAACCAAACGCCCAAGCGTTTTGCCACACGGGCTTCCCGATAACTTCACTGTATTGCTCAATCACCTGAGATGGGGTTGGACCAGAGAAAAAGTGGAAGTCAAGGGTTCCGCCCAGCATTCTGTACTGGATCAGTGAGGTAGGTGAGCCTGGGGGCGTGAACAAGAGTATGTCGGACGCCGCAGCACTGGAAGTCTGCGTCAACGACTACGAATATAGACTGTACGGGGTGGTTACCTGTGTAAGTAGACACCATGAGATCGAGACGTGATTGTGTCCTCATTAAAACGGTGCTCGAGATAGACTGGGTGACTACCATACCTTGGACGCTTCAGATGTAGGGGGTTCAGTGGAGGAAAGAGAGCAGACGTACATGTTCTCGTCGATGGGGTCAGCACTGTCTCTATTCCACATGGTCTGGACAGATCCGTGCCCAGAACCTCCTCCAGTATCTCGTCTGAACCCGCTGCTGGCAATAACCTCGCCCAAACCATAGACGTTGGCATCAAGTGGAAGCGCGGAAGTAAGCTGCAAAACACTTGAGGAAATTCGTGTTGTGGAAGTCAGTTAATACAGACCTGCAGGTATCGGTCCTCAAAAACCAGGGGGAAACCATCCAAAGACGTGGAATGTATGTCCCGGATCACAGCTGATACAGGTGTCTTTGGTAACGAAGATATACGCGTATCGAACAGTGGGAGCGCGTGAGGGTCTGAACGACGAGTAATCCAGAATGAGAACGGAGACGCTTCGTAATTGAACACGAGGTCGGACAAGTGAGCAAGAGCCTCAAAAGATCGCGGGGGTATCTCCACTACCGTATTCGGGATCGTGAACTGGGATTTTTCAGCGTCGTGAATATTTACGCGGAGGCTACAATCACGGGAAGGATCAGTCAGCGCACGCATCGGAACGTTGTTACTATACCGTGTCTTGGTTTCGTAAGTAACTTCGACTACGAGATTTTTGTAATCAGTTCCGTATGCGTGGCACTCTTCGCCAGCGAGGACGAGGTTGGCGACGAGGCCATACTCGGAGGTTTCAACAGAGGTCAGATCGTAACCTACAAAATCCGTTCGGGCGAGTCGATAAAGGACGGGAGATGCAGACGCTACCTGGACACAATGACACGTTTCTCGTAAATGTTGTGTCCAAGCTGATATTTGGGCTGAGCCATGGTTCGAAAGACAGATAGGGCGAGAAGGAGCCGATTCGGAGGTAAAGAGCAAGAGTAGCAAAGACGCCTGCGAATACGATAAGGTGCAGGCCACCCCAGAGTCCCATCGGCGGGTCCTTCTTGAGGGCGGGCATGAAGCTTGAAGTGCAGCAATCGCCTGGCAAAGTCGTGGTGGGTGTCCAGAATGGGAGACGCTCATCTAGTATTGCTTTACGTCATAATTTATCACCAGCTAAGTGAGGTGTTGGACATTACAGAGCGCGCCATCCCATGCATCGCAAGGTGTGCGAGGGATACGCAAGATAAATCGATAACTGTCGGTACTACAGGACGCGGGTACTCTGCCTAGAGGGGCGGTGGCGGGAACTAAGCTTTGGTTTTCTCGGCAGGATCGTCGGAGATGCCCGTTACATCAAACGCACACCTTCAACCTTTTTCTCCACAATCCATCTGCTCTCCCTGGGGACGCCGCTGTAACCTTTTGGCGACGCGCCCGACGTAGAAGGTAAATTGCTTTCGCGACTGTTATCTCGCCGGTCTCACGATCCACCCCGACCCGGACAAAAACCCCGGAGTTACTGTCCCTCCGCCAGCGGAGAACTCCTAACACTCATTACTGCGGTGGCTTTTCAACGTTTCAGCACTCCCTTGATCGCACGGGTCACCAAACGTGGACCGAGGAATCATGCTCCACTGATCCCACCGAGACCCTGGAGATGCTTTCGGCAACCCTGTGATTTTTCTATCCCTGCGGACACTGACCACTCGAGGTCCCGACCCTAATTTGTTTATGGCCAGAGGTGACGTTTTCATCAACATCTCAGTTTAACTCTCGAATACGGACCCGGATCACGAAGTTGAAAAGTTTTCAATAAACCCCAAGCAGCGTGCGAGTTGGAAAAGCTTACCCGCGTATGAAATGCTGATAGAGGTGTTCTGTACCCGTCGCGCCGTGGTATTCCGATTGGAAGTCTTCCCGTGCAACCTGACACTTCACGGTTGTCAGCGAGGAAACTTCTACCTCACGCTGTAGCGCCCCCATTCGGAGATCAGTTACGTTGTTGGCGTTCTCGCAAGCGTCTCAGCCTCTGATGCAATTCACGCCCGGAGAACCCCGTCTCCCACTGTCATATCAGTGACAGTTTAACCGGTCAGGGGACCTGGTAAATCTGTCAAGGTTGTTGCTTGTTGCGACAACAACTCAGCTTTGGTACGGCGTTATTTTCACTGGCAAAGTGGTTCGATCTCACCAATATAGCAAATTTTGGTGTCGACATGAGGTATCTGTGCAGCGCGACGTTCGCCTCGTCCCCGAAGCAACCTGTTATGAGCGCGTAAGAGATCTCCCCGTGCCAGGATTTCCGACGCGGATTTCCGTCCAAGAATCTCTGCGACCCTGGTGCCAGGTCAACCAGGGTTCTCCTTGGGTGACATTCGGCGAGGTTAACCCACGCGTTTCCACGAGAAGGGGCTACACCTCCGTGATCCCGAGCAGTCCCGCCGTAGCCCTGACACAAGAGTTGGATTCAAAGTGTTCTAACTCATTAATGGCCCTGCCCCGCTCTCAGCTATAGCGCGGTCCAGCCTCCAACCCGAAAATTCATCCTCGTTCGGTCCCTGCCTTGGGTGTGCCAACGGATATTGCCACCAGAACACGCGGCGTAATCAATACATTTTGGTCGTTTGCGCTACTTTAGCTGATGGACGTTACTCACGTGCAGCGCTTGACCTGCTGACCGAAACCTCTTTCTTGGATAGCTCCCGCAGCGGTCCGCTGTCGGAGCCTGAAATGGGGTACTGACAAGTCTGAACCGCGGAGCGTCGGAGTTTATGATTCTGGCGTCTGTGGTTCAGGAAGAAATATGTCACTGCAACAGCTTGCAACTCACGGAAACCAACAAGGCGAAAAAAATGACGAGTAATAGTGGCCGCACGTGCACGAAAGCACCAGTGGAGGGAGGCACTAGTGTTCCTCAATCGTTTATCGATTATCCCCCATCCTTCATTGGATAGGGGGCTCTCAGTCGACAGAACATCCGACGGAGGGACATCGCGATCTTTACCACGGGGGCGGTTCTACATGAGATATCAACGAGGGGCTCCGTGTTCCAGACTGGCCCATGGATAGTGCGAATTGGGAGGACGAGATGCTCAGGGCGAGCCTTTTTTTTACATACAGACCGCGACGCAGTCTTGACCTTGAATGGGATGGATGTGGCCATGGTGGTCCACTTCAGCACGAGGGTTAGACCGGTGATCATCTGACTGAATTAAAGAGGCCGAGTGCATGGTCCTGGGGCGGTGGACGACGCACCTTTATGTACAACTTATAATTTCTTCAAATCTACGCGGTTGTTCAAAATCCGTAGAATTGGCCCCGCCCAGATTCGATCGTGAGCTACAGCATTCAAACACAGCGTGTTATATTCCCGTTTTTACGAACGGATAAGCGATACACAATATAAATTAGAGGTGGAATGGAAGGTTATTCTTTTATCGTTTGAGTTGGTTGACATACGCCTACGACGTCGACATGTTATGGTCTCAACATGCGGTGGAGGTCATCCGGATTTTACGTTTGCTGACCCGGCGTTCGAACCCCAGTGGTCCCAGAGTTGGGGTGGTTGGGTGCGTGTGGAGGTTTTCGTATCACATGCGTACTTCTGCTACCACAAGGGTTTCGCCCTGTCCAAACAAGGGAGTGAGATCACGACCCCAACCAGCTGGTGACCGGGTGTTGATGGTGAACCTTGACGTGAGGTCCTAAACGGACCCAGAAAGCTTGGACCTTCGCCGTGTCAAAGATGTAGGGAGGCACCATAAACGACCGGGCAGTTGGTTGGGGACTGTTTATCTACAGCCGTCGGCCAAGAGAGGCCAGGGATTTGGACACACCCCGTCAGGGAAAGATTCGAGGGTTGGTGTGCCGTATCAGTGTCGGGGTATACGAACCGCTATCAATGACCGAAATCAAATTAAGAAAGCGTTGTCCCGTGTCACCTGTGATTGCTCACAGGCGGAAACAAAGTTGTGGCCAAAGGAGGTCATGCAAGGAAACGTTTCCGAAGCCAGGGCAGAAACGAGGTGCCCTGAACTGAAACTCCAAAATCATGCGAAAACTGTCAAAGACGTAAGAAGAGACCGGTGGATCAGAAGGGGGTGGTGTCAGATATTGCCTCCGTAGGCTGGGAAGTGTCAGCCTTCCGAATTCGCGGCTTTTTGGGATGTTGCGTTGCTGCATTCAAGGTCAGCGACCCCCAAGCAAGCCGTGCCGCCGTCGGTGACGTTTCCACCGTCCTCGCCGTCGGGCGGAGTGCAGATGCAGAACTTGATCTGGAGATGGAACGAGGAACTGTTCGACTCGTGGCAAGAGCAGGATTGCTGCTTTCCAGCGCCCTATCTCCGCTGGAGTCACCGGGTTTCGGAAATAAGGATCGCAGCAGGAAGAGGCGCAAAATCGCGGGGAGAAGGGCGAACGTAAGTGGACCGGTGGCATTACGTTGGGAGCCAGAAGTGATGGCAAGTTATGGGCGTCCTGGTCCCGGTTAGTGGGAGCGAAACAAGCAACACCCATAACGGAAAGTTACGAAACGAACCGGGTAAGGCGCGTAGGACAGAGTTGGTAAGAGTTTCACATTCCCGGACATCTCCCTCACCTCCAAAATCCTCATGTCTCGATTGGATATTTTCTCGCCTTACCTTCCACCTTCTTCGACCCACCATCCGCGTGCTCGTCTCTGATGATTACGGCTCTAACCGGTTCTTTGACCCCCTCTTTTTCTCCAGATACGGTTTCCTGCATTAAACCCCACGTCTACGTTCCGTTCGCGTGCAATCCGGCCATTGCGCTAAAAATATGGGGTGGTTAGCTTTGGAAAGGAGCAGCGACAGCTTCACCAAACCCCGTGGTTACCGTCGAATCTGGAGTGCGGACCGATGCCATCGGGAATACCTTGCGACCGTCGGTCTCTCGTTGTTTCGGGGCTTGCCAGGACCGCTAGGACGTAATACACACGTCCACGTCCCAGGGCGCGAAGACCGTGATCTGGCTCCCTACGTGTTCACCTCATCCAGCGAAAGTAAATCCGTTTGGGTCGTTTACTAGGATTCCTCTGATCTCGGGCGCCTGCCTCATCGGAACGACATCCTAGCGTGACTCCCCCCCCTGCGTTCGACTCTCGAGACTATCCATGATAGTACACCCGGGCAAGCAGTTGCAAACAGTGATCTAAAAATTTACCCTATCCTCCCAGGCTCCGGAAGCACTCACCCTATCCCCCTGCTGGCCCTGGCAGGTCTCGTGGTGGTTCTTCTGATAATGATTTCTGATCCCCTCTCGCTCCTCGAGGCATCCGAGATCAGGCCATTATCTCTCACTGGGACCCCATCACGTTTTTCATCCGTTTAGTCCGGAAGGTGCTCGCCAGGATTTGGCATGGAGGCAGGCAGCGGTCGTGAAGCATCGTGGAGGTGGCCCGCGTTTCCGGACCTTGCGGGACATTTTCACCGACCTTGTTTCTTTCATTTCTCGGGAAGGAAACAGGCTCACTCATTTCCGTCTTTCCGAGAGATGCACAACCCCCGTTTCAGTCAATATCGTCTGGTGTCGATCTGGGTATCTTTTCGTGCTCAACAGGTAGGATCGTTACGGATACACCGGGTCCCGACCAGTTCGAATCACTGGCTACCGCCTCTCGGATTGGGGTGATGGTCTAGGTCTGGGATTTTCCGCGCCTACACAGGGTAGTATGACCGGTAGGGTTTCGAAGGGAACATGCGCCTGACATACGACAAAAACATGGAGTGAGCAGTCCTGGCTTCTGAATGGCCAGTCCGATGTTGTATGTCGCTGGGTAAGTGTCAAATCGAAAGGCGTCAGCGTCATCGTTTGGATTTCTTGCTCTGACATCTCGAACCTTATCTGCAGGGCTCGGATATGAACATGTTCGGGACGAGCGTATGTCATGTTTATGTCCTTCGCTGTTCATTAAACACAACCAGCTCAAAGTGGATGCGGGAGATTAACGCCGGTTCGATCTGCGACAGTCAAATCGGAAACTTGAGATGATTTTTACGTGTCTACCCTGGTTCTCCTCGGTGGTTATCGCGGTAGCGGGCTCGTTCTGGCCTTGGGGCGTGAGCATACGCCGTGGCTTGGATCAATTCTCTAGGTCACACCCTCATTTATCGCCGCCCACTCTCCGAGGTCGTGGCTCGCGCTGGTTTGGTTGTTGGGGCAGAATGACACGGGTTCGTACGTACAAAAGGCTGCTTGGAGGCGGCCTGTTTGCGTTGATTGAAACTTTTCTAACGTATTGAAAGAGATCGGTATGAATACAGGGAGAGCAAGATGGGATCGACGAATTGAGAAAGGCGCTAGTTGTTCGGTGGTGAACTCGGAAGGATTGGCGCACGAGGTTCACTGAGACGACCAAGAAACCGTGGACTGCTTCAGGGAGGAGAGGGGTGGTCAAAACGCGAATAGTTCGAGTGATGGTGGAAGATTGGATAGGAAGATCCCGCAGGGACAAAGCGAAGACGAGAATGACGGCGACAGATGGGATGGGACACCGCTGGGACCTGTACTGATGTGTGGTGCGAATTGGCGCACTGTTGCGTTTGTTGGATCGGAGAACACGCGCTGAGAGGACGCCCGGTAGGGTTTTGGGCTGCGCGGTCTTTGGGAATGTGTGGGTTGGGGAGGATGTTAATCTGATATAGCAAAGAAACGATATAGCAAAGAAACGGAACGCTCTGGAAAACGAGACGGGCGGGTTATGAAGATCGCGTGGGGGAGGTGCGAGTCCTCGTGTTATGTGTTGATTGATAGGATGATGAGATGTAAGACACAATGGCACTATGGCCTTTCATGGCGAGACAAAGCTGTGTGTTGCGCGCAATTCTACGGCGACCTAAGGCTACGCCGGGGGAGGGAGGAGAAAGAGCGAAGAGAAAAAAAAAAGGAGTGGAAGAAAGTATATTCTGGAATAGACTACGATACGCTACAGCCAACGTTGCGAGGATGAGGAGATGAGACATGGCAGCGGAAGCAAACGAAGCGAGACGGCCCCATTGCGGGAGTTTGTTACCAGGGCTCGTCGATCGAATCGAAATAAATAAATAAATAAATAGAAAATAGAAAAAGGAAAATGATCATCGCTGAGCGGAAATGGAAAATGATGACCGAGGAGAGGGGGTCACGCCAAAGATCTGGGGCGATGATTTGAATTAAACAGACCCCGGGACACGGCGATTACGGACAAATAAAATAAAATAAAAAATTCAATTTCCTCTCTCCTCCACTTCCTCCTCCCATCCGCGAGATACAAAGAGACGTCGACCTGTCGCGTCTAACTTCCCACTTTCCCACAAACCGACCCCTCCTCCTCCTCCCTCTTCCCTCCCTCGCACCGCCCAGGCTCTTCTGACGTGTCCAATTCTCCCCTCTCTTCTCCTGTCCAATCGCCTCCGTCTTCACCGCAAAGAAAACTACCGTTAAATCGAACGAGCCAATGAGTCGGTACTCTCACGGTACACCCGCTGCCGCGGATCTCTCTCTGGACAGCCATTCCAACGATCTCTTGCGCATGCCCCTCAAGGAACCTTCAGATAACCCCAGTCCCCACTCGAGCTACTCTCCTTATGCCTTCCCATCCGAGCTCAAGTCGGCTCACTCCAGCGGTCAGTTTCCAGTATCCTCTGCTCTTCAGAATTATCGCTTTGCTCAACAGGCCTTGTTCCGACAGACCACAAGGATAGCTCTGCCTTCGCTGATTCTCTGATCACCCAGTCGCTTAATGCAGACGGGACGCCAAAGCGCCCCATGAATGCTTTTATGATTTTCGCTCGAAAACGCAGGCCAGAGGTATCTGCCGCCAACCAAATGATGCGTACCGGCGAGATTAGCAAGATTCTCAGCAAGGAGTGGAACGCGATGGACATTGTAAGTCACTTCTCGCTTATATGAATTCGTTCCTGATCGAGGTTTTTATATGGATTGATTGTATACTTCCGCCCACCGCAGTCTCAAAAGCAGTTTTATCTGGATCGAGCCAAGTGTCTCAAAGATACCTTCAACTCAAAATACCCCGATTACGTCTATCGTCGTCGTCCAAACAACTCTCGCAAGAGAAGAAAGAACGACACCGGTGCCCTGTCCATGACAGACCCGGACGATATCTCGGGTGGAGACCCATCCCCCGTTGAAGGTGACGGTTTAAATGGCCGACAACCCTCACATTATTCATTTAACGGACAAAATTCAGAACTTTCACCCGCCGGCCTTGACGGAATGTTCACACACAACAATTCGTCGACTCTTCACTCTCATGGTTCTTACTCCAGCTACCCATACCCGCAATCGCGTCACCAACCCAGCAGCGATTACCCCTCACATCGCTCTTCACTTCAGGGGTCGCTCACGTTCCCGCATGGGTCCTCCAACTCTCATGTGCCCTCTCTTCGCTCTGCTCCGCTCTATTCCCCACACGAGCAACCTTCGCTCCCTCTCTCGCAGAGCCACATGTCCGGGAACGGTTATCAGTCGTCCCAGTCGTCCCACAGCGGATACTGGAACGATCGCACGTCGGGTAGTCACCATACTGGTGCGTCTGGTTATTCGTCAAATTCGTCGGCGGCCGCTACGACCCCTGCCTCCTCTTCCCACTGGTCCCCGTCGTCGGTGCTTCCGCCCATCCCCAACAACTTTCCCCCCCACAATCACAATGTGCATAGGGAACGATCGTACACGACGACTGCGTTACCGACGGTCAAGTCATCCTTCCCCACGCACGGATCGTCACCTGGGATGCTCCAGACGCAACTTCCTCTTCCACCACTGAATTCTGTTGGTAATGGGCACTCTTCGGGGGGTGGGAGTGGAGTACCCCACCGCCCCTGGTCCTCAGGGCCAAACTCCCAGTCGGGAAATGGTGGTAACTATCTCCCGACATTGACGAGTGCCTTTTATCCGCCGTCTTCTGGCAGTGGCCCGCTGAACAGTCCGTCTTCGACCAACACCAGCAGCGGCTACTTCCCGAGCCCACCTAGTACAACATCCTCGACATCCACAGGTACGGCTGGTGGAGGAGACAGGTTGTTGACACCACCCGAACTGACATACGATCTGCCTCGACCAGCCGTTGGTGAAATCGGCGTCGGAGGCAATTACGGCTGGGACAGAAAATAGATGGACAATGCAAAAATCTCCATCGCAAGCGACCTCCGCAGGTGATCTGAGAAAACCTTTAGACATTTCTCCCCTCGCGTCGTTGTCGGTTTCACTCTCCATCGTTGGACACTGGTCACTCCCTGGTTGGGGCACCGCAACCATCCATTTCGTTCTACTTTATCCCTCCCCCCTCTCCCTTCTGTTCTGTTCTGTCGTCTTTGGTGAAATTTCGTGTCGTTATTTATCGGTGTCTCGCGGACAGACTCGGTTGTGCTACGGATCGATTCCTCGGTCACCTTGCGTCTCTTTCCCTGTTCCCTTTTGCCCTCTCGAACGTTTGTCCACCTTGCTTTCCACACACCCCGTTGTTTTCTCCTTCGACTCAACCTTCCCCCAAGTGTTTTTACCACGTCGTGCGTTCTCATTTGATTATCAGTGTATCTTGTAGCCATGTCTTTTTACGTGATCTGAACCCCCATTCTTCTACCTATTATTTCCTGGGGAAGGATTCTATGTACAAAATTCGAGATGAAATGTTATGCACATACCCCCGAGCGAAAGAAGGAACGAGGAATGGACGAGGGTCGGACCGAAGGCGTCGCGGAACATCGGAAATTGGAAGTTGAATTGACGGAGGCATCGTCGCTGGAGGTGAAAATAAAAAAAGGTCGTGCGTCGCCACGTGGGAAGGCAGGAAATGGGGTACTGAGATCTGAATCTGGGGACTCCTGACACCGCGGGGGGAACTTCGTTTGCTTCCGCGAAAACATCCGGGCGTCTACTGGGAGAGGTGAGGCGGACGTCGTCGGAGTGCTTCTGTAGTAGTTTGGTCCTGACAATGAGTGAGACTGGGATTTGCCGGGAGCACTAGCAAGCCCTTGTCTTTATTGCTACGACCAAGCCGCTGTGACATCCACCGGGGCCCCATGGGCTGGTCCCAGCCTCTGTGGCGGGCCGCTCCCTCTTGCATCAGAAGCGTCTGTTCTTCTTTTCGTCTTCGGCTCCTTTTAGCACTTCTCACTTCGGTCTACGCTGATGACTGATGAGTTTGGAGGATGCGGTGAAGCATCTGCACCCTGACCAAGGCCTCGCTCCATGATTAAGCTGCAGGAGGCAGATTTAAGCGACTGAATCTCGCGCGTTTGGGGCTTTAAACCCCTTGAATTCTGGAAGATCCCATTCAGTCGTCGGTCCCTTCCTTCCCTCGTCGAGGCTAGGGGACGATCCAATTTATTCCCAAATTCTCGTCATCCTTCAATACGCCGCGAAATCAATTTTTCATTATGTCCTTCCCGCCGCTCTGCGCACCTACGATCCGCGCATCAGACCTGGGGTGGAGATTGTGAGTCGGCGGTGCTAGTTGTCCCCATTTCCTGGTTCCGATGCGGACCTGGGGACACCGTCCTTCCGATTTGCGGGAGCCACCCGACGAAAGTTACCGATGGTTCAGGTGCTTGCCCAGCCAACGATAACCATCATCACCCCCTGTGGGTTTTTGAGGTCCTTTCTGCCGAGACCAAGGTGGCTCCCCCCTTTCCGGATCTTTCGCGACGCCACAGACTCTGCGATTTTGATCCGATCCCTCGAAGCCCTGAGGCGTCCCACGTTGGTCTTTCGCCCCGCACGGTGATTTCCGTCCCGGCCACCTGTTGGATTGCCGGAACCAATTGTCCAGGGTTCTTGTTTTACATGTGGTAAGGAATCACGATGACGCTGCGGCCGCCCAATCGTTTGCCATCTACTTCTGCCGGGGCTGGATTCTCTGACCATCCCTCTCTCTCCCTCTCTCCCCTGACAACCAACATCAGAACGAGGCGATCCGAAGTTTTCGTCGTCCTCCCCCTTCCTCTCACCACCCAATTTTCCCCGGGGGTAATCACTTTACCGGTGATGGATGACCGCGGGCACTTCCTACAGGTCACAGAGCCAGGCCGTATTCGTCGTGTGCCCACCGCGATTGTCTGATGATTATCGTGTGCGTCTCCGGTATGCCTTATCACACAATAAACCCGCCCAGACTTTCTCCAATTCGTTCCGGTTTCTGTCAATCTCGGGTATTCGTTCATTCATTATCTCCTTTGATCCTACAATAGGATAGCGCTGCTGTTCCCTTGATCACCCCACGCCACTCTCCCTGAAAGCTTGTGCTTTTCTTCATTTTCAATTCTCCGTGGATTTAATCCCCAGCCAGGGTCCAGTCGCTATGATCCACCCAATGTTTGTGCCCGTGTTACCAGGTTTGTCACAGCACGAATCAAGATCAGTTCCACCCGGCCGAGTGACCGCGAGGAACTTTGAAATTTTTGCGGAGTTGCTTGACTGAATGAGAAGCAGGTCTCGTTCGCCTCTTGGTTCTTGTATTAGCTATCCGCCTCATCAAACCCTGGGACTTATGACCCGTACTCGCGCCTGGGAATTCAGGGCCTCGATAAGCAGTACACTGGAACGTCCCGGAAGCACTGGTACTTGCTCTTCATGTGTTTCTGTCCGGCTGATCTCTCCATCCTTGAGTCATTGGTGGATCAATCCGCTCGACCGAACCCACCGCGTTGTTCCATGATGCATGATCGTCTGTACATACGCAGAAGATGCAATATCAATCCTCCCTGCAGTCCTAAGCTGACTATCGACTCTATCGGTCCCTTGTGGTTGCATCTCATGGTGGCAGCCTTGGTCCCTGTCGCATCTCTCCCATCACAATCACACGAGCTGGTTCACCGGCGTCCATGTTTAGCTGCCGGACCCGTGGACAACGAGATACTGTAGCGCGCCGGACTCGTATTCTTCCATGGAACCCCCGTCGTTGTTGCGAGATGGGAGTGCGATTGAGTCTATCTCTTTTCCTCCCCCCTCACCTTCCACTTGAACCTTCTGTGGCGGCGCAGGACTTGGCACCCGGCCCTCTTGTGGGTTTCACCCGTTTGCCACCGCTTTCCTTCCGGAAGCCTTCCTGGATTGATTCTATGGTCGCGTTCGGTGGTATGTACTAATGAGCCGAGACCCAACTCGCGCCCGTTGTCACGTCGCGTTGAGAGACCTCGGGGGACTTGTAGAACGTGATGCTATCCTGTCGTTAATGAGTGGCTATGACAACGTTGTTTCGTCTGTCCTTCCTGGCGTGATACCGAACGTCGCTTGTCTGATATTTTATCAATACCCGGTCGGGAAACATGCTGTTTGTTGGTGTCGCAGGGGTTCCGATTTGTGTCTCCGCCGTGCGCTCGTTGCCATTCCAAGCTTTCGTTACGTTGAATACCAACCTGTGCGCACATGGAGGAGATAGTCCTGCGCAGTCCAGATGTCTGTGGGGTCCCCAATTCGCATGGGATTCGGCAGATAACCGTCGATAACGTCCGCCGGGGATCTCATACTTTGCACATAGGCGCCCCAGGTATCTGGAAGTCCCCCCATCATCCAAGCACAATTTAAGTGGGCGACCTTTCATGGCCAAGGTGGAATATGCTCTAAATTCATAACGGGTGCCAGTCACCACGAATTGTATTGTTTCGAGCCTTAAGCTTAGACGACGGTCGGGGTCCCAGCGGTTTCCTTTCTCGACAAAGATATGGGGGGTCACTCAGTGCGCTTGTCTTCCGTTCGTGGAGTTGAAGAATGGAACGATCGGTACAGCCAACTCAGTGACACTGAGCGGAAGCCGGCATCAAACCCAATCTGGGTTGGCAAAGTCGCCAGAAGGCTTTGAAACAATAGGCTCCTTCAAGTTGTAGTTTGACAACAGTGGAAATTGTATAGATGCGTACTGAACCTTGAAATGTATTGGACTTGAAGGGGCAAGATCACCACGCACGAGGGAGTGGAAACAAAGTGCCCAATGTCAAATGCAGATGGCCCTCCGGCCGCAGTTCGGGGCTGGGGATTTCCGGAGGGTCGCCACAGTTCATTTCATCCCCCCATCGCCGAGGTCGTTCTGGTGCAAACACTCCGAGATGCCCATGAGGTTACCCCCTCCACGCTCAGACTTCGTGGTGGTACTAATCGGTCTCCAGCCTCCGCCCTGCTCTACTGAGATGATTCACGGGAATCGCAGATTGGTCTGAGCGATTGCAAGTACCCCACTGTGGCTTGATAGGCGGGAATGGTAGTCTTCTGCGACGACGGCGGGACGGACTCGTGGGCTGGTCATGGGGGCGTCTGGATTACACACTCCTCATTGTCAGTCTCGCGTGCCACGCACTGTATGCATTATTTTTGTAAAAAGAGGAGAGAAAAAAAAGACTGAGCGTACAACGTGTGTGGTCAATCGTAATGCAGGCGACCAACGGGTACGCCGAAGAGAGTTTTGGGCAAACCGGGTGGAGTTGAAGTGATCGATGGATCGGCTTTGAGTTTCTAAGACCCTCTTCGGGCGACGACACAGACTCAAAGGTACCGGCCCTTTGTCTGTCACCAAAGCTTCATTCCACGGGAGTCGACATGCGAAGCCTCGGACGGCCCTGGGATCACCTATGCGACATGCCGTAAACCCGACACAACACATGTTCTCGGGAATAAATTGGGATCGCCGGTTATAGCAGGTCTCAACCTTTCCTCACACATACAGTCATGAGCCAGCCACACTTTCTGCACGCTGCCCTGAACGACTCCATAACTTCTGGGAAGTTTATCGACACCAAATTCTACGTCTTTTCGCGCAGAAACCAATCCGGTCGTGTCGGAACCCCAAAAGCCCTGTTCGCGAATAGTTGTGTGCTCGCAGCCGTGCCTTACTTTGAGACTCGTAAGCAATTGTGTCTTTTCCCTCTACTTTGGCGTTTTACCTTTTCACTTATCCTCCATTTTTGTATGCGCTTTGTCGTTTGGCAGTCTTCTCGGATGGGTTCTCGGAAGGGGCGCTGAAGAACCTCAAAGACGGGTTCCCGTCCAGCGAGGTGCCGTACACAGATTCCTACGAGTACTTATCCGACAGCGATCTCGATGAGGAGGAATGCTATACGGAGGTTGCTCCGAACAGCGACACCGCCGCGAGCAACCCCACTCATGATAAGGGTGTGGCGGTCCCAGATCAGGAATCTGACCAAGCCAAAGGGATCTCATCATTGACCATCGGCCAAAGTGATGTTGAAACATCGACCGCCACAACCGGCAACTCAGGTGGCCACCCTGGGGCGGTTCACATACAGCCGGGGAAGGTGGCGGTTATCAGGGATATGGCGGCTGCAACGTGAGCTGCCGATCAGGACCGCACGCTGCCCAACCAAAGTCTAACCACTTCCCCCCAGTTTCGAGGCTCTGTTGTACTACATATATACGGGAGAAGTTTTCTTTGCCCCGTTTGGCTCGGAGGCGAACAGAGATTATCGAGCATCAGTGAAACCGAACTGGGAAATGGAGAGCCCGCCAAAGGTTTCGCCCAAGTCGATATACAGGCTTGCAGATAAGGTAACCGTCCCTTTGCTACTAATATGTGTACTGAATTTGGTTGGAAGTACGATATTCCGGAGCTCAAACAACTTGCTTGGGAGAAAATCCTCGAGGGCTTGGATAGCTGCGATTTAGTGGAAGAGATCTTCAGCGACTTTACGTTTTTGTAAGACTGCAAAGAACCTTCAGGGCAATATTTAGTTTTTCTGACGCTGTGTCATTTCAGCTTTCCCCAAATACAGGAGATCCAAGTCAAGCAGTTCGCGTATACTCTGCTGACTTCAGACGATAGCGCCTCGGAGGACTCAATCAGGCGGCTCCAGGAAAAGTTGTCGAGCCTTTCTGGACTCCGGTTGCAGCGTTCTGCTGATGCACTGGGAATGTTGTGGGAAGGACTTTCGAAGTCCGAGGTGGTCGCTGTGGAGAAAGAGCCGAGTATTATCTCACATGTAAGCCCATGCTCCCCACGGCCTATTTAACTCCTGGTTGAGAGTTTGCAGCAAAGAGTATTACCGAAGCTCCTGGGTGGTGTCAAGGCAGCCTTGCTTCATTCGATCTACACAGGAACTTTCGCAGATTATCAGTTCTTTGCAAAGTTCCTGAGCCGTCGCAAGGGCTCCCTTCGGCCGATTTACCTATCCAGCGCTGTTGTTGGAGAGAAGTTGTACCTGATACAGGGTGGTATGTGCTACAGCCTGTTCTATGCTCCGATTGGCCTCATCGTTTGTCGGTCTCCAGTCTCGTGTCCGATGTCCGATGATACAGACGTTGACTCTGGGTATGAAACTGATAGTGACCTAGAGGATGAAGAGGATGTGGGAGGTTTGGAGGTTGCAGAGACTTCTAAAACGTTGTATTTTCCTGCACTCGTGGAACAAACCCACAGTTGACATATTTTCAAGGGGTTTCTTAGAAGGAGTTGGGAGGGGTGGTCCAGCTTTGCTTCTGCGCACCGGCGCCTGGAGGACGTGAGTTCTACGATAACTTCCCCGTCGGTGTACTCATCCCAGCACGGGTAGATGGAGGTCATTGTTCTGGTATCTTTACACAGGGCAAATAAAGTTCTCTCCCTTGCGTTCGGAAAAAGTGCCCTCGAACCTTCAGTCTTCCTGTTCACCTAAATCGGTGTATTCTTTGGCGAAGTCTGTGAGGAATGGGTTCGCATTTTTCTGCAATCCTCTCATTGTCAACAGGTGATGCTAGAAGGATTGGCGTTTATCGCCTACGGGCACATTAAGCGAACCGTCTCTGCATCAAATATCGTCACCGAGCTGTTTTCATCCTTTACTGCGTCGTGAGTTTTCCTCCGATGATATTGTGATATGGGCCTCCTTGAGCATTTTCTCCAGCAACGACGAGATACTGGACATGGAGAGCAACCTCCTGTTTGGAAACTTTGAGAGTGACGAGACGTCTCAAGAGATCCAGGAACACATTCGGGCTATGTCCCGCGGAAAAGCTGTGTTTCAGGCGAAAGCTCTTGGCTTCGTATATCACAGACTCTTGGCCATGAAACGGCGCGCAATCCAAGACCCAACCGCGGCCGAATCACAAGAGACCACAGGACCCCCTGACGAAACCGGAACAACGGTTCTGTGCGCACGCTATCTTCGTATACATACTTACGTACTTTCCGAGTTGCGACAAGGCCTGTACTGTCCAGCCTGTCACGACTACGGGAAGAATGGCAAGGGGGAATACGGTCGACCGTTCACACGTTGTGGGCGCTGTTATGAATTGAGGGATACGGTGGGAAAGCGTTGCAGTGGCTGTGACACTCTGTTCAAATCCAAATAATATTTGTGGGTGGCGTTACCTCCATCACTACGCACCATGGATGGCTTACCACTGGATAGGTGTATGTTTTAACGATTTCTGGTCGATCAAATTTCAAACTTCCCGTGTGGGTCCCCGAGTTAGTAGAAGTGGTTGAACGCAAGTGGGCCACGACGGTAGATACTCTAAGGGTACCTCCGGCTACAACAAGTATCCTGATGGTGAAATGTAGTTCCTTGTCCTCCTCTCTTCCTCTTGCTGGAGAGATTGTTGAGTCGTGCCTGTATCTTTGGGAGACACTGAACTGTGTCGTGTTTTGGAAAGGGAATTACACAACACGCAAATAGGCGGGCTCCCGATCGCGAGTCTCGGTCGTGAGCATGGCGACAATCACCGATAGCAACCTCCTTGGCAAACGGTTATAACCACACTGAATGCTCACGTCCACACCGATCATCAGCAAAATCAACGGCATTTTGCGTGGACGTTCGTGCTGGGACTTTGTTGCTGTCTGTTCAACCTTCACTCCATGGCTCGTGATATATGATACGCCACGCACCGCCTTAGGGACGTCCCTGGAAGGCATCAACTCACATCGATTGTCCCCGCTTGGCTTGGATGCGGGACGTATCACGAACCCACACTCCGGGCGCGTCCGACGTATCCATGCTTTCCATCATCGATCAACAGTATGCAGATAGTGCGGGGAAATTTCTACTCGATCATAAATAGGTGAGGACCACCATATGGCTCGCTCACTTCCTTCGTTCCTTCGCAACTTCCCAAACCGCTTTCTTTTTCTCCCCTTCTTCGTTTTATACCATCTTTCCTTCTAAGCCAGCAGTGCTGCCACTCCACATTTTACACCCGTGCCAATCATTTTGAGAATGCTCGGCGCCATCGTCCTATGTTTGTTACTAATCGGATCGACCCACGCTCTGAACGATTGGAGCGTCCCATGTACAGGTGGAACTTGTTCTTGGGACCTTGACAATTCAGTCAATCGTGGCAAGGGAACCGCCACCGGCACCTTGCGAATTGTGAGGAAATGACTGCGATCACTCCGACCCTTGCTGACTTCACATTTTTAATCCAAAGAGTGGAGCTGTCAGTTCGATTTCAGATATCACGGAGGCTGCAGGCTGGAAGATCCTGGATTGTGACCCAAATGCATTGCAAATGAGCGTTCGTTTAGTTTGCGTGGACGCTTCGGGTTCGTGCAACCATGTTTACAAGGGCGGAGCACAGGGTACCATCGTTCGTTTGCCAAATAGCGTTTGTGGCGGTTTTTTTTTGCTCTTCGGTTGAACCCCGACTTACAGAAGGCGCCAGTGTGGCCGAATGCCGTTTGCCCGCATTGTCCGTGAGTGGGAGCCCGAAGACCAAAACATTCCCACTGGTGTCTTCGTCCGTCGCGCTGAAGATAGATCCCTCCCTACGGTCAAGGCTATGGCCCTTGACACAGAGTTCCCGGCTATCGATGCCGAAAAGTGAGCCTCGTTCAACTTCATCCTTTATTGGACCCTTCACCTACATCCCTGCAGGCATGGCCAGGTGAACTTTAATCTCGTCGCCTCAACAGATCCAGAGGCCATCACTGGCATTATCCAGCCTCCCAATCGTAGGAGTCGATTGGCTCGCCAAAACAACCACAATCGACGAGGCTTCTTCGACTTTTTCGGATGTGAGTTTTCGTATCTGTGATCTGACTGCAATGGTGACTACATGCGGTTCCTAGCCCCCACCCGGTTCGACGAAAACAGGACGCTCAACTTACCATTCATTGAGTTTTCAAAGACTTTCAATGTACTCAGCGCAAACATTCAATGCGCTCTCGTTGAGGCGTCCGTCAATGTAGATGTTGGCGCAGAGGTTGACGCGCAAGTCAGCTTGAGCGTGGTTACGAGTGGTAGTATAATACCTCCGAAGCTGGACGAGTTTGGCGTCATCACCGGTGACCTCAACCCGTTGCCGAGAATCTTCTCTGGGCTAATTGGTATGACAGGCATCGATGCTAATTTGTTGGGGAGCCTTGATGTCGTTGCGAATGCCTTGGTTAGCTCCCTCACAGATTGCTTTCACACCCCATGCCTGAACGCCATACACAGGGCGTCTTTCGGTCCCCTACCATTAGTTTGTTCCGAGTAGGTATCCCTGGTCTCGATTTCCCTGGGTAGGTCGTTCGTCTCAGGACCGCAACCCAGTTTTGAACTTGGATTACTACAGAATCCTTACCATCGGGCCAACGTTCGAAATTAATGCGTTGGCAACGGTTGCTTTGGACACAAACATCGAGTTGCAAACTGAGCTCTCCTTTACCACTGAAGGGACTAAAATAGTCTTTCCCTCACGCGGTGATAATCTCGTTCAGGGGATCAAGCCTGGTGCTTCAAGTATGTGTTTCTTCCTCCCCCCTTACCGGTTCATTCTGGCTGACAATCGCATTTCAGATCTCAAACTTTCTACCACCCCATCCGTGAACGCTACTGGGAACGCCGAGGTTCACATCATCCCTCAGGTACAGCGGGCTACCCTTCTTTTGACAGACCGTGGGCTGACAAACAGGGAAGGTCAACCTGGGTATCACCGCGTTGGGCTTGGCGGAGGCTAAAGTTTTCGCCAACGTAGACGGATCGGCCATTGTCCAATTATCCCTGGAGGTTCCTAAAACCGTTGACTTGGTTTCCGGAGGGACTTCTGTTCCGCAGAACTCAACCTTTGGCGGTTGCGTAGAGGTTGGGACAGGTATCTCTGTGAACGTTGGGGCGGATGGTTCACTGCTTGGTCTTTTTGAAGACTCGATCACGGAAGAGCTGTTTGCGCAGAACTTCACACTTTTCCAGGTCAGTTCGCCTGTTCCAACCAGGGGCGTTTCTCGCGAAATTGATGTTTACTGCGTTTCTTCGTGTCAACAGAAGTGTTTCGGAGATCCTGCGAAACGGGACCCGAGCTTTGTCTCTTCCGGACCCGGAACGAGCCTCGTGAAGAGGGCAGATTTCGCATGTCCTGAGGTCATAGATAACGCGTTGTCTCCCATCGTCAGTGAAGTATTAATGGCCGTCGCCAAGAGCCGGTGAAGGCTCCAGTAGGGAAGTGGGGGGCCGTGCCTCTAGGAAGCCTATCGTTGTTCTCGACTCTCGTTCGCCATTCGAGTCTCTAACTGTTGTGCATGTGCAGTATTTCTCGGTACTTTTTACTTGGGGAAGCGTGGGATGCAGGGTGTATAATCATCAATGAAACACCGGTTAAGCTGCATACAGTCCGATGGGGCCATGATCCAAGGTTCGGCGGCGTGGACACTTCCTGTAAGACTCGAACTTGTTGATTTTAAGGCAGGTTGTGTTCGATCTCCCCAACTCATGTTGTTTCCGTGCAAGGTTTTTCGCAGGTGCAGTGTGATTGAACGCGCCAAATAGGCTTTATTAAGTACTATTGGTAGTGCCGATGTGAAGCCATGAAAATGCCACTATCGGGAAATTTTCTTCCCTAAAAAAACGTTGCAAAACCTGAACAAAGCCACACACCGACGCCAGATTGTGAAGACCTGTACGGTGGGAGTTTATCTGTTCGACGGTGCCCAAGCACTGTCGCGCTTGGGGTCATAATCAGAAGATCCATGCAGCTTTACGATCTCCATAGGTGAGAACCTTTTATAAACCTTTAGTGGTTATGGAACTTATCTTACACTCGACACACCACGATCACACGTATGAGAGCATGAGAAAGCGGCCAGACACTCTGGTAAACCCATGCCGATCGTGACCGAGTGAAGGACCATCAACCCCGGGGGAAACAATTCAGTTCTAGGGAAAGCCTTGGCGGGAGAACCACTCGCACCACCGGCCCGATCAGGTTATTTGATTTCATGGGCAGACATCACTTGACCCTCGTGATCCCGTCACGATATCGATTTTCCTCGCGGTAGGTGATAACCTGGAGAATCACGACCGTGTCGAACCGACTTGACTGTGTCTCGACTTTGAAGCCGCAAAATGCACACCTGCTATTCAACCCAGAACTTTCAGCGCTCAGCCATTGTCATGCGGAATCATAGTAACTCTTGCCACGATCCGAATCGTGTCACTCACTTTGGAAAGACGGTTTTCGGAGCTCACGTCCGAGACATTCGATCCCGCTCGCGGCGCACGAAGATACTGTCAAGATCGTACTCGCTGCGGTGACAGAATAGCTTGGCCGGGACAGGATCTTGAATCGACGTTCGTTGGTTAGCCGTAGATCTGAGCCGTACCACATCTCTATCTCCTTGCCTCGGAACTGCTCGTTCGGGTACTTCTCCTCTCAGGATTGGGATAATGAAAGAAGAGAACCCGAGCAATTCACCTGAGTCAGGCGGCCACACGATTCTATTCATTGGCGTCTTCTTCTGTTCCGATGTGTGCTCGGCTTGGTTGTCGTAGTTTTAGGTCCACCTTTCAACTTCATACGGCATTGAATGTCCTGTTGCAATGAGTCCGTTACGTACACAAGGTGGAGAAATGCATCGGCACTCTCCCCGCGTGAGGTCCATGCTTATCTGCGGGTTTGAACACACGGGCGGAACTTGCTCTGCCGAACGTTCTCCGCTATGCTGACTTGAGAACGGTACCGGTAGAGTTCATTCCGATGGGGGGAGGCAAGAACGCTGATGATAGTAACGAACGCGCAAAGTGACGATAAATGACAGATTTGGTGATGTTTCGTCCGATGAGGTGGGCCGGCAGATTGCGGGGATTGAAAGTGGAGGGCGGAGCGTCGGTCATGTGGACGCCTGGGTGGCCAATGGGAGGCAGATGAAAGAAGCAGCAGGTTTCAGTCGTTGGTTATCGCGGCCATCGAGTGGTGGCTGGGAAGGCACTAGTGCTAGCGACAACCTCCCTGTTGTTCGCGAAAGGCAAGTGTCCCGAGGGCCGAGCGCTACGGCAATGAACGAAGGCAGGCCCCTCGGTGCTGTGCAGCGGTTGTGGGCTCATTTAAAACGGCGGCAGGCAGAACGATCAACAAGCACTCAGCGGAGGTGCGTTTCGGGAGGTCGATCATCGGCTGACATCTAAGATCTAAAATTAAAATGAGGAGTCGAGGGTGACGATGAATTGAGCGAGGAGGTGTTCCTCCCAGAATGCATTTGCGCCGAATGGTGGCGGCAGTGGTCTTGAGTCCGGAACGGGAACCGGAACGCCCGTTACGTTTTTGCCTTTTCGAGACCAGATAACGAATTCATACCACCAGATGTTCGGGACGGTTGCGCCTTGGTAGCACAGTAGAGCGACCGATGGTCGATGGTCGGTGGGGAGAGAATGCGGGCCATTACTGTGGTAGAATATTGCCATCAGGTTTGCCAACGTTCTGAATTGGGAGGCGCAGCGAGTTAACCTAAGCAGATGCGATGACCCAGGTCATCAGATGCACGACAAGCGCTGTCCCCAGAGACGCTCCCGTACTGGTCCGGACGGGTCAGCAGGACGAGAGACGAGCAGCATCTCTTTCTAGTCTGCTCGAACCATTACAGGGAGGGATGAAGGGGGGATGCGAGTGGAAAATAAAATAAAGACGAAACGAGAGAAAAAAATACCGAGGGAGAGGGAGAGGAGCGCATCTCCGGTCTTATCAGCCACCCCGACTCGTTATGTCTGGCGGCATCTCTTCTCCGCACCCCCACTTCATCCCTCCCATCACCCACGTCCGTCGTCGTCCTGACTGTCGTCGGCATCGTCGAGGTCGATGTCAACAGCCTCTCCGAGACCTTCTTCCATCAGCGCGCCACACCCCCCGCCTCTGCCGACGCTTCCGCCACCACTATCGCTCCCGTCAACGATGTCAACAATGACAATCACTTCATCCGGTCCCCTTCCTTCCTCCAAAACTCCCATGACCACCTCACCCCGGAATCCTCGTCCTTCCGTCCTCACCTCCGGTCCCTCCCCCCCGTCCACAAACAGTCCCGCGCAGCTCGCCGCCATCCTGGCCGAAACACTACAGGAGAATGAAAACTTGAAGCGAGAGTTGGCCATCGCAAGAAGGAACGCGGAAAAGTACGAGCGTATGGTCGGTCTGACCCAGAACTCACCCCAGAGTTCCACCTTCCCCCCGTCACCCGAGGCTCTTTCACAGTCGGCTGTGAAGCGATTAATTGACTGCGAGAACAAACTCGAACGGATGCAAATCGAGCGCGACGAGGCCCAAGCAAGGATCAAGATTTTGCAAGAACTCTGGAATCAGCTCAACCACTATTTGGATCATTGCGAATTCAGAATCAGGGATGCTCGGGAAGGTTTCAATAGGAGGATGGCCGACGCTGGAGGTAAACTTGTCGAGATTACGCCAGAGCAGCTAGCCCTCCACCTTCCAGAGCTCCCTTTCCCTAATGCAGGTCATTTTCCCCCTCCCGCCTACCTCCCTCACGAGTCAATGCCCCCCAACAATCGATCGCGCACTCACCACCACCATCGACAGCCGCCACCCTTGGCCAATATTGCACACAGTAAACCTCCTTCCCTCCATCAAACCCCCACCGCGTTAGTCCCCCCATCAGGTTCCATCTCGTCTCCCGTCGCATCCTTCTCTG
>Ga0307517_10000740_pt1 | contig 56413 bp, 62 predicted proteins | sample 23_EM_MG_FD_194515 | JGI IMG/M metagenome (GOLD analysis project Ga0307517, IMG submission 194515) | Populus trichocarpa ectomycorrhiza microbial communities from riparian zone in the Pacific Northwest, United States - 23_EM | ecosystem: Host-associated > Plants > Roots > Unclassified | place... | reverse complement strand
ATAATTTTGATCCTGTACAACACCGCTGGCGCGACGGTTGATACTGACAACTCTCAACACTGAGATGCTGCAACTTGGTGGCGTTGTCATGGTTGTCCGTCAGCTCGAAATTATTCTCGAGTCCAAATCCTGCCACGTCCAAGTCAATTGTAGAAGCGCGTCCTACAAAACAATGAGAGGAGTTGTTCCACAGAAAAAAAAAACCTCGAGCTCTGGCGAGAAATTTCTATCTTTGGTGGAGCTTTGCATTTATACATCTGAACAATCCATCACTATGAACTCGGCAACCCTGAACTGCCTTCGACGCCCTTCTCTGTCTTTAACTCACTTCTGGTCGAACCATTAAGCTTTAAGCTTCATATTCAACCATGAGTATGAATGCGAGACATACATCTGCTTATATTTTCTTGACGCTTATAATTCTCATATCGGCCACTGTCTCCTGGGTTGCCTACACCTGTCCGAGGTCGACTTCACACTTTCGTCGTTCACCACTTATCGTCACATCCAAGGTAGCTAATAAATCCCAGCCGACCATTTGGTTGGGTGTATTTGGTGAGAAATTTGGATGCTTCCTTTTTCTGCAGAGGTTTAAGCATGTATAATCAGGTTCTTGTTCGCGGGCAAACGATGTTTCACATATCTACTGCTTAGATGCCGTGCCTCACCCCTTCAGCCTTCAACAGGAATATGGTAGGGTTTTCTGGTATCCCTGGAAAGTGGTGTTTGACGATACCTAAATTCTCAGATCCCTCACTCTCGGTCTTGCCAAGCGAAGCACCGCATTATATACTTCAAATCCCACATTGGTCCCTTAGAGTGTTAGCTGCGACCGCCACCATTTTTCAGACTCTCTTCGTGGTATTGCTCTCTGTCATAACTTTGATTTATCACTGTCTCCGAATTGAAGAAGGGACCAATATTAAAAAATTCCTCTTGCAATTCCAAACCTGGGCTGTATACCTTGCAATATTCCTCCTTTACTTTGGTAAGCTTTCCGCTTCGCTGGATTTGTTCATATTAATTCATTCTCTTCTTGCAGGTATAACGACCACCGCGGTTACACACGAGTATTTTGAGACTACTCGTCGACACTTTAATGCGATTGTTGATCATCAGGGAGGCCCTGAACTTGATCTCGTTGCATCCATTCAACAAGGTTACTTTGCTAGTGAGTTTTTGAAGAGTATTTTTACCTGAAAATAAAGGCTGAATTCTGTGGTCGTATTAGTGGTATACTGCGGCTTTGCATTAATCAGTATACCTCTCCTTGCCATATCGGTGGATATGTGGTCTCCCACTCATACTGTTGCCGTTGATTTTGGAGACGGTGTGACATCTACGGCTAGAAAGGTCGGTAGTGCGACTGCAAATGCCACGGTGTTGGCGGTTGGGTTTGTCTATTCGATTCCAGAATTTTGTGGTTTTCGGAGAAATCAGGGAGGTTAACGTAATAGTATAACATTCCCTTACACAAAAGTGACCCGTACATCCAAGGTCGTAATATACTTGTACCATATAACGTGCCAGGAACAGGCTGTCTGAGAGCTAGTTTCCTTAATAGGAAGTGGCCTGAAGTCAGCCCTCCGCTGACCAGTCGAAGCAGTTCAGCCTCCTCCTTCACACCGCCCTTTATCCTCCCCCATCTCTGTCCCGTCGTCTCCCCCATAGAGCTCGATGGACAACAGGGGCGACCAGCGTCCTCCACGTGCTGCCCGTCCTGCTGCCCCTCCACCTACCGCAGCACCCATCCCCGACTACCATCGTTCCTCTCTCGTCCCCGACACCAGGGGCGCCGTCTCCTTCAATAACGTCGAACAAGGTGACAGAAATGCGTCTCTCGATGGCCAACGTAACCGGAGTAGACCCTCCGCCTACCAGCCCCATTTCAACAACGGTGACCCTGAACTCACTGATCACTTCGACCCAACAAAAGTCGGCAGAAAAAAGAGTCTCGTCCGTCCAGATCGTGAAAAGATAGATCCCGGCCATAGACAGTGGCATTATCGATCCCACGTTGCTCAGCTCGAAGAGGAAGGTCGGGGTCGGGTGGGTGTCATGCCTTCATGTGGGTTCCTCACTGTTCGGTGCTCCACATGCCTCACCTCATTTTTTATTCAGCCACAGGGGCTTATCCACAGTTACGCCGAGGCCGCTCTCTGCTCGCACGTGAAGAAGATGTTCATGAATCGGGTCTTGCTCTCTTCAAGCGCGGCGCCACGTTAAGAAGACGACGAAATCAATCTCAATCTGCTCCTTTGCCTCCAGCTCAAAATACCCCAAAGAAGCGGGGTTGCTGGACTGGTCCTGGACCAGGAGGGCCATGGATGATATTTTGCCTCATCCTTACATGCCTCGTTCCCAACGTTTTGTTGCGGTCTTGTGGTTAGTGCATTTCCTCATTTTCACTAACTCCGTTCATCACACCTGTACTAGGTATTCGCAGTCCAGAACAACAACGGGCTTGGCGCGAAAAGATGGGTCTCATTGGCCTCATCGTCATACTTATGGCCGGCGTAGGCTTTCTTACTTTTGGCTTCACCATGGCTGTGTGCGGAAAACCTCCAAATATGTTTCATGGAGGTGCAATTGGCGAACAGTATATCGGAAAAGGATCTGTCGTCATTCATGGATTTGACTACAATTTCACAAATTTCCGACATCCTGCCGCTGGTTCAACATTCAACGGTTCAACAAATCCGATTTACACGGGGGGTTGGAACCTCGCTGGCAACGACGCCTCGTTTTTATTCCAGAAGACGAACCAACACTGTTACGGACACATTACGAAAGCTGGCAGCTCGAGTATCACTGGCAGCGGGAATAATCTGAATTGGTACTTCCCATGCAACATCTACAGTCAGTACGGAAACCAAGGCGCCAACATCACTGGATACGAGACTTCGACGAACTGTCATTTGTCGACTAGGTCTCGTCAGTTGCTCAACCAAGTTCAAGTCCTCGGTCATGTCTACTACACTTGGGACGATGTGAAAAACCCAAACCGCAACCTTGCTGTCTTTGAATCGTGGGTCCCCGTTGTTTATTCTTTGTGAATTGGTTTTTTTTTTTGACTACTCTTATTCTAGCAATGTCCTTGACCTTGGTCTTCTGCAGTGGCTCAGTCGAGCACAGGTCAATTACCCACGTATTTTCGACGACATGAAGAAAGCAAACGGCACCTACAACGGGAAAGACCTGACCATGCTCTTATATCGCATGCGACAACAGGGACTAGGGCACTGTCTCCAAGACCTCGCCACCATCGGCTTCATTGATACCAAGTCCATTGGATGTGTTGCATCGGAGGTCGTCCTTTACCTCTCCCTTGTTTTTATTGTTGGTGTTGTTGCTATCCGCTTCATCATGGCCGTCATGTTCCAGTGGTTTTTCTCTTGGAAACTTGGCAATTTCCCTCGAGAGACATACGAGCAAAGGATGCAGCGTCAGCAAGCGATTGAAGATTGGTCGAATGATATCTATCGTCCGGCACCAAGCGCCCTACGACCGAACGTCAATAAGAATGGTCTTCGACCCAGCGGAAAGGACCAGAAAAGGAAGACTTTCTTGCCCAGTCATTCGCGCTTCACTCCGACAGAGACCCTGTTGAAAGGGTCAGGTGGACGACCAACGACTGCATATGGGATGTTGGATTCGTCCTCTGCGAACAATTGGAAGCGTTCGACGATGTACTCTACCAAGACAGGCAAAGGAGATACGAACTACAGGAAGTCGCAGAGCACGATGTCGCTTCCCGATACACATCGCCACTTCCCTGAGAACCAGTGCCCATTCCCTCTCATCGAAGTTGTGCCACAACCATCTCCTGATTATGAACCTTTCAATTTCCCCCTGGTTCATACCATTTGTCTTGTAACGGCTTATTCAGAATCTGTCGAAGGTCTCCGAACAACGCTCGATTCGCTTGCGACGACGGACTATCCGAATAGCCATAAGCTCATCCTTGTTATCGCCGATGGCATAGTCAAGGGTGCTGGTAACGATCTTACTACTCCTGAGGTCTGTTTGTCGATGATGAAGGAGTTCATCATACCTCCGAATGACGTTGAACCGCACTCTTATGTTGCCATTGCCGACGGACACAAGCGCCATAATATGGCAAAGGTCTATGCAGGGTACTACGACTACGACGACTCATCGGTCGAACGATCTAAACAACAACGCGTGCCGTTTATTCTTGTGGCCAAATGCGGCAACCCTCGCGAGGTGAACGACCCGAAGCCTGGTAATCGTGGAAAACGTGACAGTCAGATCGTCTTGATGGCATTTCTGCAGAAGGTGATGTTTGACGAGCGGATGACAACGTTCGAATACGAATTCTTCAACTTGATGTGGCGCGTAACTGGTGTCAGTCCGGATCGGTACGAACTCGTCCTTTGTGTTGATGCGGATACAAAGGTGTTCCCTGATTCGCTGACGAGGATGGTGAGCTGTATGGTACATGATGAAGAGATTATGGGGCTCTGTGGGGAGACTAAAATCGCAAACAAGGCAGACAGCTTTGTGACCATGATGCAGGGTAAGTTGTCTGTTTACCCTTTTTGTCCAGGTCATCGACTCATTTTCCTTTCCAGTTTTCGAATATTACATCTCCCACCACATGACCAAGGCATTCGAGTCTATGTTTGGTGGTGTCACCTGTTTGCCTGGCTGTTTCACCATGTACCGCATCAAGGCGCCCAAGAGCGATACTGGCTATTGGGTCCCGATCCTTGCCAACCCAGATGTTGTGGAGCATTATTCTGAAAACGTTGTTGACACCTTGCACAAAAAGAATCTGCTGTTACTTGGGGAGGATCGGTACTTGACGACGCTTATGTTGAAGACTTTCCCAAAGCGGAAGAATATGTTCTGCCCTCAAGCCGTCTGCAAGACTGTTGTACCTGATACTTTCCGTGTTCTCCTTTCTCAGCGCCGTAGATGGATCAATTCGACGATCCACAATTTGGCCGAATTGATACTCGTCCGTGATCTTTGCGGTACATTCTGTTTCTCGATGCAGTTCGTAGTCGGAATGGAGTTGGCAGGTACTCTCGTCTTGCCTGCCGCAATCTCTTTCACACTATATCTCATCATCTCGTCTGTCATCCCCGGGGGTCCCGATACAACCATCCCCCTTATTCTCTTGGCCATCGTCCTTGGTCTTCCTGGTATATTGATCGTCATTACCTCTCGCAAGATCGCATACGTTGGTTGGATGTTGGTGTATCTTATTTCTCTTCCCATTTGGAACGGAATCCTGCCTACTTATGCTTTCTGGCACTTTGATGACTTCTCCTGGGGTCAGACGAGAAAGGTTTCGGGTGATAAGGGAGGTGACCATGGAGATAAAGACGGAGAATTCGATTCGTCGCATATCGTTATGAAACGATGGGCAGAGTTTGAACGTGACCGGCGTTGGAGGAGTGGGACTCAGTCGAGAGATTCGGTTTACTACGAGAAGACAAAGTTTGTTCTCTCATCTTTCTCTCTTTTCTTTGATCTAACATCTCGATAGTCGTTATTCTATGGCGTCTACTTCTGACCTTACGCATCAACAACCCGTCGATTCAAGCACTATGGATTCCTCAGGTTACATGACCCCGCGGCAACGCCATGACAGCAACACCCTTCTCATGCTTCCCGCTCCATTGGCCGTCAACAGTCGGGCAGCGACATCGTCGTCCTCTAGTGTCGGAGTGTCCAGATCAAGTGAAGACAACTACGCATCCGATAGTGGATACAGCCCTAACACGCGCCTACCCCCTACTCCACTGACTGGTGACGGCTATGCTGAAAGTAACGAGTCAGGTCAACGATTGCTCGGTTCGCCATTTGATCAACAAGTCGGGCGGTCGACCCCTCCTCGCTCAGTTTCGACGTACGACAACGTGGCCGCCCGAACACAGAGCATTTCCCCCTTCGACAATAATGGTACTTCAACTGAGCACGTCGATGGCCCAAGATTCAATCGGGGTGTGCAGCTAACTGACACTGGCCCTGTTGCGTCTGATGGTGTCCGCCGTGTCTCAAGGTCACAAGGGAGACCTGCGTCGTTGCAAAATCGGTACTCTCGTAACTCCGGGGCTTTTAACCTCCCTCCAGGGGCTGCTCCTCCACAACCTAATGGTGGCGTTGCTTGATCATGGAGCTTGTGTTTGACATTCCATTCATCACGAACTGGAACGCTTGTTCACGAAGTCTTTGCAATATGTGCTGTAGTCATTGTTTCCTCTTTTTTTCTATGGACTTATCTATCTCCTTATACCTCTCTTGGCTCGGAACATTCGTTCTTGGGGCTTAATAGACACATTCTTTTGTTATGCTATCGAAAGGAAGAAGGGATTTATACATCATCGATAGTTTTTAGTTAGTATTTACCACACGCAACATATATATTTTTTGCATAGCACGATCCCTCCCCAAAATTCTTCCTTATTATATTTTGTTTGGTCCTGAAATATGTATTATTAGCTGTGCTTGAACTCCAACATTGTGCAGCCATGGCCACCATGTCTAATTCCCCAATCACACAGGTATCGCAGGGCCCGGTGCATACAAATTTGCAGCCTCAGTTGCTGACAAGGCTTCTCCTCGACCTGCGCGGTAGGCGGTTCGAAGTGGACCGGGAAACAATCATGAATCTACCGGAATCAGTTCTCTTATGCCTTTTCCCTAACGGCCTCGTGCTAAGCCGACAGAGTATGGCCCTGTCAGATGGTGGTGGTGGTGGTGAGGACGAGGAGGAAGAGGAAGTGTACGGTGTTGATGTATGTTCAACTCTCAGTGACCTGTTCCACAATGCTCAGTATCTGGATCGACTAGTTTGACCCAGATTGCTTTCAATTCGTGCTCACATTCTTTCGGACTTCATCCGACAACTTCTACGGTACAGCGACGACGCCTGGACTGTTTAGCGCGCAGCAGCATTTACTGGAATCCCCCACCTCCGAGCTTGGTCCTGCTACACAAAACCCTCTGCTGTCAAAGCAGGCTATAATAGTCCTTCGAGAGGAGCTAGAATACTTCTCGATTCCCCCGAAAGACATCCCAGCGTCTACAGATCAAAACGGCCTTGCCAATGATCAACTGCTGGACATCAAACGAAGGTCTGGTGACTTTCTCATGCAGAAAAGGAATATCTTCACAGCATTGCAACGGAATGTTAACAAGGAGAATAATATTGCAGAGCAACATCTGATCGACATGCTGTGTATGAGGTCGGTTGGTTTGACTTGTGGGCGGCTGGAGTTTTGACACTTCTTGCTAATCTAGTGGATTTGACCGAGAAGATGAATGGGGATTCCGTGCACTAGAACCTTCTCGTTGTTGTATATCCTCAATAGCCCTCGTTCTCTTGAAGACGGGGATTGGCCACAGTACAGATGGAGAGCGACCTGTCGAAGTCGACTCCGCACAAATGGCAACAGCTCAAAAGCTGTTGTTATTCTGGAGGAAGCCTGCTGTAAGCCGACTTCATTCTGCCTTGGAGGGCTTCCACTTAGATTTATCTAGCGAAAATGTTGGTGGGATGGCCTCGATGTGGAATTACCCTCAAATAGCGATCAGGCCTCGTTGACAGTGAAACTGTGGGCGCGTCGTGTTTGGACCTTGGAATTGAGCCTCGTGAGTACTGCCGACTCACTTCCTTTGTGAATGAAAAATTCATGGGTTTCATTCAGGTGTAACTTAATGAGATGCCTTCAATGCTATTCAACTGCACTGCATCTGCATACCATTGCTTTGATATCACTCAAATCTTTGAATTTCTTGGTATTGGTGTTTACCGGCACCTTCAAATGACCTAATCCCCATTTCATATCTGTGTTTGCTATAGTACTTGAATTCCATGTTAAGTTCCGTAGTCTAATAGGACCGGGAAAGATGTGTGTTGTTTCCGATGCCTCATGGCCAAACGAATTGGCCGCACATCAGATTCAATGAATAACAACGCCACTACCATTGCGGCGTGGTCTTTACCTTCCCTTTCGATACTATGTTTGCATTTCGGAATTCGTCTTACACTATGGGCGTTTAGAGATGATCTCGGCGTTTATATATCTGCATAGCATTGCCATTGATCGAATCGCTCTTGTATTTTCGCCGTTGCCACAACCCACACTCCATCGATATACTCTTCAACTGCCATGTCTCGCAGATCATCTCAGACATCGTCTCCAAGTAGTTCGCTCAAGACGTATGATCTCGACGACGACCGAAAATCCACTTTCAGTCAAGGATCCGGGGTTCCTCGTGCAGACGGTGCCGTTCATGCACTCCAACTCATTGCTGGCAACCGTGTCAGACACGGTCGCTGCGCCCCAGAATTTCTAGAGGAAATGGCCACCAGGGGCGCTAATGATAGCCCCAGAAGGTTCATGGCAAAGAAGTTCAAGGTGATGAGCGGTCAGGAAGCTAGGTTGTTTTTCAGAAATTACATCAGGTGCGCAATGCACCAATTCAACCAGAGATGTTGCTCAACCCACAAACACTTCAGCGAGCACCGTAAGTTGATGAGAAATACGAATGAAGTCATGAGAAGAATACCTTCTCCCATTGCATTTGCTGTTACCGTGTGGGATGGGAGCGTCAAATGTGTGGACTACTACATGACATGGAGGGGATTCAAGGTATGCTCCTGCTCAATAACCTCGAGGCGAACATGGCTCATCCCGCGACTTGTCAGAAACTGCCAGCTGCGAAAGGCATGTCATTTCAATTCACCCCAACCGGTGGTAGCTCATGTGCTTCATACAGAAGTTGACCGAAAGATCGAATCACTGGATGCGGAGTTTCGACGTCTTGTAAAGAAGATAGACCAAGAATACAACCGTGTTGCGTAGGTCTCCACCATTTTGAAAAATATGACAACCAATGATTTTCATTGGCAATCTCTGCAGATCTCTGAGAATGCATGACAATCTATCTCCCATCAAAAGCAAGTTCAATAACGAGTCCGACTTGTCGCATAGAGCTGGCAACTCTGTTCCACCGCCCAAGGTAGCAGTCCCTGATTTTACAAATGACACCAAAGGTACGTCACTTGTTCTGAAAATATAATTTTGCGATCTAAAATTTGAAGTACAGAGCAACCTATCCTCCCTCGTGTCCCAGTTCCTCCGACGTACGTATGAATTCTGCAGATTATTTTCCCGGTGTTGACATCTGCGGAGCAGATCTGCTACTGACAGCGTCATGTCTCTTCCCCTGTTGAATCCAGTACGGAATGTGCCGTTCAGTCACAGAAGTAGGATTGAAAGTTAATTTGTTCTCAGACCATCTAACCTGTTTCCTAGTCCCGTTGCGAGTTACAAATCCAGACCGCCTATCTATGTAAGTTCCAACCTCCCTTCTTTTCTGTATACTCGCCTTATTACTTTCTCGCAGGTTGTCTGTTGGTATGTTCAACTTCGTCTATTATCACTGGTTATTAACAGCTTATAAAGAGACATTTCTCCCGACTTTGGAGAAGTCCAGGCTTTCAGAATCTCGTACGTCGATCACCGTAGCATATCAGGATTCCAGTTCATTCCAATTTAGCTGCAAATATTCTCGAGAACAATGCGACTGGTGTTACCTTGTGAGTTGTTGACTTACCAAAGCAAGTCTTTTAGTAATTTTGTAGCCAAAAAGGAGAGAGTCCGAACAGGACTACTGGCGGTCCTCTCTTCAGGATCAGGTCAACTAAACCATCGAGATTGAGTCGTTCCTCTTCTCTCAATCGGTCGGAAAACCATACCGCATCACTTGGACGCAATTTAAACGAACAAGGGGAGATACGGCCATTCACTGACGAAGATTTGCCCGAATTCCTTATCGTGTTCTTGGGTGACAATCCCAACGTGGATAGCACGTCGTGGCATGGGTGGGAGTTGTTTCTGGCTATATGATACTGTTACTCAAACATCTCTTAGACTCGAGAGGCAATCTTCCATTCGTACCCTTCCTCCCGATCGTCACTCTCCATGGATTGGCCCATTGGCGCGTTCAGACAGCAGAGATGCCGACACTGATTCCGAAGAAATCTGGAATAATAATCCGTCGGGGACCTACTATCCGACAGTTCCTGTAATCCCTGGTGCTCAGTACATCACCCTCAACCAAATGGGGTCCCCTGCCCCATCTGAAAGCCCTTACTTGTATTCCAGCCCCCATCTAGAATCGCCATATAATCCATGGCAATTACCTATTCAGCATGTCCCACATTCCCGGCCCCCGTCTCAGGCTTTTTCCATTGCATCGCATAGCAGCCCATTTATCTATCCGTCCACTCCTTTTTGAATGATTTCCTCCAGTCTTGCTTTCGTTTATGGACCTACCTCTCCCATTGACTTATTTCGTTGCCCTTCATTCAATTATTGCCCTCTCCTCATACGTATCCACGTTAATCGTCACGATACCCGTAAAAATCGTTGTTGTAGTAAATGTACCTCCGCACAGGAGAATAAATCCGTAATTGCTGTATAACTAGAATGAATGAGATCCTCGACAACAATACTTCCTCACTCCAATCACAGCGGCAACCAGTCCTATAACTGCAACCAAGATAGGAACGAATACTTCTGTGACCCAATTTGTTTTCCTTGCACCGTTGATGACGTTGATTGTGGTTGGTAAAGATGCAGTAGAGGAGGGTATTTTTGTTGCTGGTGGGTCAGCAGGACTTGACGTAGTTGTCGTCGTCGTCGACTGTGATGACTTCGATGTCGAAGATGAAGTTCTGGAAGAAGGGGTAACTGTAGTCGTGGTCGAGGTGACCAAATAACATCCATCACTAACTTCTCGAGGGCCAAGGGCTACCTCGCAATAAGGGGTCCCGTAAAATGTGTCATCTGCCCTTACAGTCGAGCAGATGGTCTGGACTATGCCGTCCCCTCCTTTCCCTGATGCGCAGAGGTGCATGATTTCTGTTGCATTTATTATGGACCAGGTCGCCCCTCCCCTTCGTACGTTATCTATAGCGTTATAATATGCGATAGATAGATCCTGTTGCAAATGTGCCGTTAAAGTGGTCTGCAGGTCGGCGTGGTCTCCCTTGCAATCGATAGCTGTTGTCTCGCCGGCTACAGGTAAAAAGCACCATGTGCCAGCAGAATTCTGTTGGATGGCGAGGTTCGTCCCTCCCCATCTTATTGGTTTTGTAAAGCCCGCGAGGCTCGTGTGAAGCCATGATAATGGAATAAGGATAGCAACATAAACCGTGTACATGGAAAATCTTGAGTGCATTGTTAGACCACTGGAACTTTATGCGTATCACTACTTACGTTGTATTTCCCCCTTGATAGCAGATAAAATTCAGGAGGGAATGGGAATATGCCTTCGCCTAGCAATGAGAGCACCGCAACATGGCCCAATGGCAAGGTACTTGTTCAATCAACTTTTAAGAGGCTATCCGTGTGCTTTGCCGAGAAGAGTTGTGTGCGGCGAAAGATACTCTCATGATCAACCAGTAAGGAGCGGAAATGATATCTCCACTTATAAATGCTAACAAAGGACGAACGGTAACTTATGCTGCGGTACTTAGGAAAGTGAGACCTACGACATGGTAAGAGAAACGAAATTTTCGGGTCTACACGCAAAATATTGCACCAAATAAAAATAGTCCGCAATGATTGTTCTAATGACATGGCTCAGATTAAGTATGTTGGAAAGTGGATAAAGAAGAAAAGGAAGAGAAAAAAATCCGTTGAACCCCTTTCCGAAACTGCCGAATTCTTTCGAATTGATGTCGATGTACTTGTTGTTCCCGTACTGGTCGAGTTCCCTGCGGTAATGCTATCATGATAACACCCATCCGACACAGCTGCTGGTGCCAGGCGTTGCTTGCAATAGGCCGAAGAGTCCTCAAATAGCACATTATCCCCCACAGCATTCAAACAAAGTGTCGAGTAGCCCCCACCAACCGCCCGTCCAGACAAACACAATCGAACGATACTGCCATCGGATGGGACATTGAAGTCAACCCCTCCTAAACGAACGTTGTCCAATCCGTCATAGTATGCTATGGACAAGTCCTGTTTCATGTGAGTTTCGAAGGCGGTCGCAAGGTTTCCATGTCCAGTACCCGTGCATGGTGTGATAAATACGTCCTTCGGCACAAAGCACATCGAACCTGCAGCTGTCCGCACAACACAATCTTCATACCAGCATGTATTCAGCGTGAAACGCGCAGCAACTTGTTGCGATAGAGAAGTGATCAGGAAGGACGAGAGGAATGCGCAGTTTCTAACTTGAAGCTGCATTCGCTGGGAGGGAAAAAATTAATAAGTGAGGTAGTGGCTTTTCGCTGATTCACAGACCTAAACGAATAGCGGGGAATCCAATGTTGGGGTCGTACTTAATGCACTGCGGCTTTGTTCGATCGAGCCTGTCAATTAAACCCCTGTCTAGCTATCATGTAGCAACTTCTTTTTGCAGTGCAAACTACGAATATACGGTTGGATGCGAATTAGAGTTGCAGGAGCGTTCGAACCACGATGACAGCTACAAAAACACCACTACTTGCAATACTGAATTTTGCTGAATTTGAAGTATAAGTCCCTCCAGATACCCCTGTACACACTGCAGCCCCTGAATCGCTAACACTCGAACCTGCCTTGAAGAAATCGCCAGGGGGCTTGTAGCATCCATCCGTCACCTCCTTCTGAGCCAAAGTAACCTGACAGTACGGATAATCCTGGTTGTATACCACGTTGTCAGCTAATGCATTCACGCAGATCGTCTCATAATATAAACCGTCTCCAGCCCGTCCAGACACACATAGTCGAATAATAGGCATGTTGGCTCCTACAGGAAGGGAATAGTTTGCTCCCCCGAGGAGGACGTTGTCGATTCCGTTGTAGTATGCGATGGAGAGGCCTTGATTGAGGTGCACATTCATTACGGTAGCAAAATTGCTCCCCGAGCCTGTGCAGGTAACTGCGCGGACAGCATTAGCGGCAGGGAGATAGCACCATGTGCCATTACTGTTCCTTTGCACGGAAGCGCCATTCCAACGGGTCGTTTTGCTGAACAAAGCAGATGACGTTTGGAGGGCGGAGAACACTAGTGCGATCCAGATGAGCAAGTTGGGGCTACCAATGCTCGACGAAGACCAGATGGCCATAGCCTTCGATCTGTACCCCTACAATGCATTGCAGGTAAGTAAGAGGTGGTTTCGAACATGAAAAAGATAAACGTACAATGTTGGGGAAATGATTGGGAGGATAGTAGTGGTGCCTGGTAACGTCAGTGACTAAAAGGGAGCATGCCGAATGGGGTGTTTTGCGGTTCGAGGAGTAAATGTCTCCTTACCCACGTTAAAGGTTTGTACAAATGCCCTCCACGCATATTGGAAAGCTGAACCTTTAGCTAAATTCTGCTTTCCATCGGCCTTGTGAGACAAATTAAGATACGGGCGCACTGATGAAAATGATAATTTGAATAAAGTTAAGTAACTGATGAATTCACGTGCTTTCATTCGATGAAATAAGCGCCGTTGGGTTGAAGAAATCAATGATACATTATAAGTAGTATAGAGTTGGGATTTCATGGAAGTGGTCCGACATTTACACCGTGGGGTGTGCTCATGGAACTAACCAGAGTAGTACTACGATTGTACCATCACTTCAGTTGTACATCTTGCATACCTGCGGCTGGGAGCTTCTCAGAGCATGCACGACTCGCTGTTAATCCACGCTTTATTGAAAACAAGGTGAGGGAATGTAACTTCTTAATATACAGAAATTGCAAACGATGTGCCTTCGGTCACATTCCGAGTCCCAATTTCTCAATTGTGTTCCAGTGATCTGGGAACATATGCAGTCCTCCCCAGCTGAGTGGAGGAATAGTGGTTTATAAGCTGCAATATGGAAATAGAATATGTAGAACGGTGATACTAGAGTCTAGCAGGAAATGCTTCACGTTTCAAAGATAATTCTCTGGCTCGTCCGAATAATTAGTTGCAAAGATGGGACCCGAGTCGACCACGAGGTTCGGCTTCTGTCCGAGAGTTTCTCGTTTTGAAGGCGGGTGTGTCACGGTGCAGCTTCTGTGCCATGAGGTCGTGAGCGCAGGGCATCTGTACACATATCAGTTCCGATAACATCCAGGTTCACAGCCATGTATGCATACCAGTTCCCGGTTCTCTCAAATCGGCCGAATAGTATTTTTATTTGACCGCGACCTGTGTCAGTGTCGAGTAATCCGGTGGTGAATTGATCCGTCACTGCCGCCGGGTGATGCAATGTGCTCTTCGATACTAAATAAGGCAGTTAGATAGGCCAGTATTATGCACCGCTACTCATTTTGAAATGGATCCAAGCCCAGAAACTACGGAAATTCGACATACGAGGATAATCAGAATACTGGCCGTCGGTGACTCTTGTTCTAAATGCAATGCCACGTCGGAGCAACTGCCAACTGTGTCAGAGATTGTGGGCCCATGAAGGATGAAATTATATTACCCGGTGATGGAATGCCTGTTTATAAACCCATCCTCATCAATATCTACGCTTTGGACCGCCTTCCCTCCCTACTGCCAATGCCCTTTCGTGTGGTCAATCATTCTCCCCGACGAATCCCTCCCCCAATGTCAGAAAAATTCCCTGTGTCCTATGGCTTTCGCAAAAAGGCGGCTCAAATCCCCGATGAGGCTTCAGTATATTCTGACGCTTCGTCCGACAACGGTACCCTCCACACAGTATACTCCGATGTCAGCAACAAGAAGGGATTCCCCCCTGGTTATGCTCGGGACAAAGATTTCCTAGGATACCCCCCATATTTCGACGACAAACGACGTCTATCAGATGAGTATGATCCATATGCAGCCGAAAACTTGGAGCAAGCTTCATCGAGTAGCCGTACAAGGCTATTGGGGACGGTGGTTCAACTCGCCAATGCTCTCGGTCCCGATAATATCCTCCAGACAACAGAAATCGACACCATACCCTGCGCCGGTGTCCGCATACCCCACGGTCCACTCAAAGGTCTCCTCGCTTGGCGACTCGTCGTCCGCGTTCCAGAGCAAGGAAAACGTGAGGACTCGTGGAAGATACCGAACGAACCAATGGATACCAGGCGGCGGGTCCACTCTATGAGACTCCTGTCTCGTCCCCCGACCAAGCCAACTTACTCAACCTCGCACTCTGCCTGTGGCCACACGAACTTGAAGCCAATTGACAACTCCTTGGCGTCATTTGGCCGTCGATCATTTCCCAATCTTCAAGACACCTTCACTCCCCCACAACCACACAGGAAACCGATCGCTTTAGTGTCCAACTTCATTCTTGACACAAGCATTCCACACTCGGTCATATCGCGCGACGCCCTTGGCGCACTTGGATACCCTCTGTCAACATTTCCGAAGAATTCAAGTCCTGAAGATTCCACTGTTACCCTTTCCATCCAGGGCGTCCCCACTCGTCTATGCATTGCCAATCATGGCGAAGCCAGTAGATTAGGCGTACAATTCCTGCACGATGCTGGTGTCAGTGTCTTCTTTCCCCAGAACGGAGATGGTATTGGGCCGGTCTTATATCGTATGTGGTCATCGTCACTCCCATCTTCCCCACAAAGTCTAATGACTCTCCTTTTCGCAGTTGAATCTGCCCAACTACTGAAGAGTGTACCTAGCACTCTGCCCAGGTTTGGGGCCCGAGAGCGTAAGAATACCCTCCCACGGCGTGTAAAAGCACTTTTGGGGTTGTCATGATTTTCCACCACCATCCTTATTCTTGTAAATCACAGGTCTTGCTGGACACTCGGTCAGGACTTCCTTTGCATTGGGTTTTCTTTTCGGATTCTTTATATCTTATATATATATACCCACCAGACAACGATGAACATTTATACTCACCTGTACTTTCACGCCCGTTACAAATAACCTATACCCGTTACTGAACATTACAGAGTTTTTTTCTTACACACCTTTCATACACGTGTGATGTACGCACATTTAACATGGGTATTAGGTAAAATCACCTCCCCCAAGCAGCAGGTGTTGGGCTTTCCTCGACTCTTCCACTAGCGGCCAATTGTGCTCCAATTCCGATGGTGTCCTGCAAAAGATCTTCTCCGAGCATCTGAAGGTGCTGTCTTCCATAGGCGGTACTTTCACGTTGACCAGGAGCCATTCCAAACACAGTATCCTCATCAAGGTAATTGACTGGCGCAACACCGCCAATTGCATCGGGATGGCCAACTTCGAAGCCATCGTCGGAATCGTCATCATCAAAGTCATCTACCACGGCAGCATTCACAGCGAATGGATGAACGGGGACAATGCCTTCTCCGAGGGCATTGGGATCTTCGTTTTCGAGAGAATCACTGGAATGATTCGAAGATCCAAAAGAGTCTTCGTCTGTGTATGGCCGTGCCCCTCCCGATGCCATAAGGAAAGCTGCTGATGGATGTGCCGTATTATTGATAGAATCAAGAGAGTCCGAGTCTGAATCAAGCGAGTCATTGTGAGATTCGTACAATGGGGCATCCAAGTGTGAAAGGGCATCAACTTTCGTTGACTGCTGCATTTCTTTTGGGCGTAATCGTAGTCCGGGCGTTGAAACAGTTCCGCTGTCACCAGTAATATTTCTGGAAGAGGCACCAGCAGAAGATCGAATGTCGTCCTTGATATGACGAATCATACTCTCCAGACTGGTATCTTTGCTTATACTACTGCTAGCAGTACTGTATCTTCCCAGACGAGTATAGCGTGAGAGAGAAGGTGGTGTTGGAACTGTGCTCATACTTGAGTCAACCACCGCCTGTTCTTTTCGGAGTCGCTGGCCTTTTGTACCAGATTTATGGACGCTTTTGAGTGCAGACGCGATGAGATCGCGTTGTATTCGCTGAGATGCCTCTCTAGTAGGAGTCTGTGTTAATTTGAGGAGACCCAGTTCCGCAGAAGAACGAGGGGGGCGAACGGGTGACATAAGTACAAGGGGAGACATGCCAGGTGGTAGTCCATCGAAAGAATCGTCGTCAGCCTCGCCCTTTCTTGGCGTCGCTATGAATTTATTCGCTGGAATATTGCCGGCTCGATGACGTTGCGATGTGAGAGCGTTTGAGTCGCGAAGGTCAACAACTCCACTCCAATTCGTAGAGGAACTTCCAGGCGGAAGATAGGGATTGAGGTTTCTATCAATGACAGGGGTTTTGTTCTTGCCTCGGAATTTCAGAGGTGACGTTGCTTTGAGATTGCTTTCAAAAGTAGAATTATCGGATGCGGAGTAGAGATTATGCCGTAAAACATTCTTGAGCAGGGGATGCGCAGTATCCTTGCCTTTTCCTTTAGCTGATGGGGGGACAGTGGCGATGCTGTCTTGTTGGAAGGTGAAATCAACCGAGCTTTCGTGTTCAATGGAATCCTGAGCAGTATTGAATGTATGAAGTTCTGGAAGTGATGAAAATGTTTTGAGCTCATCACTGAGCTTGGCAAGTGGCGATTGGGACCACGAGGGCCCTTCAGAACCTTGACTCGCGAAGCTTTGTTGTGAACTGACGATGCGAGCGGTCGTCGCGGGTGTCGATGAGAATGCGCCTTGACCGGGTAAAAATGACGTTTCGCTATTGACCGTTGTTTCAAATACTTCTTGAGGACGTTGCGTTCGATCTCCATCCGTGGTTATCTGGTCTTGAGATGGACCGGTATCATCACGCTCGGATGGTACATCGTTCACGGTTGAGTAATCATCATAGGTAGGTATCCGTATTTGAGCTGCCTGCTCATAGAACGATGTCCAGAACTATCATTTATGTTATAATCAGATGTTCCGAACGACATTTTTCGAATACTCACTTTTGCGGCTTCCCTGACAGGTTCCGTGCCAACTGCATATCGTTTGACCGCAGGTAAAATTTTGTTCGCCAATACGTTATGTATTTTTGAAAAATTTTCATCTATGTTCTAGGAAGGCTCGTCACAAATAGATAATGGAAATGGAGTCAATACCAAACCTGAAGTTTGATTGTTATGAGTTGCTCAATTTGTTCTATCTGGTCGATTGTAGATGCTTCTGTATCCAAACCCGGGATTGCAACATTGGCAGGATCTGGGTTAGATTTCCACCGTGGCGGATTTGGAGATATTGGTTTGGACATGAAAGTCGGTAGAGTGACGTGCCCGACGCGTGACGCTTCACGTTCATGCCCCTTTTTCACAGAAGGAAGCAACTCATGATATAGACTCAAGCGGGCGTGCAATCGTAACACGTTTGGCTTGTAAAAACCGGAATATGGATTTAAGCAGAGATCAGTTTGGCGCAAAGTCATTAACTGTAGCGTAAAATTCTCGTATGATTCGCTTCTGCGAGTCAATGCCCTTTTCGGTCTTGTGATAAGAGGGGGTTATTCAATAACATCAGTGTATCCAAGAACCGGACTGTACCTTTGTATCACAAATGGCCCGAACGACAATGTGTTTCCTTCCAGTGAGGATCTCCTCCGTGACATCTCCAAAATCTGTACTTTCTGCAGATGCAGCAAACGCGTCGTGCGAGCCACAAACAAGGGCTCCAGCTTCCTGGGCTATCACGATGCCTGCACAGACGTCCCAAGGGTAGCATCCTATCTCCCTATCTCCGAGTTAATAGAAGAGTCATAATTGAAACTGATGGATCGAAATACCAATACAGATCTAATCCCCCTTGCGAGACCATCGCGTAATTCAGGGCTGCGCTACCAAGTGATCTCAATGAATGAGCCATCTTTCCCCCTTCGACACCCTGTGCCGGATTACCAGCTAATCGACAAAACGAGCCCGCCTTGCCCTCGATGGCGTCCTTTGAGCGATCGGATCCCCATTCAAACGCTTAGCCAACCAAATGAGTGGCAGATAAGGACGATTACAGGATTTCGCACCAATCAAAGCTTGACTCAGGGAAGGCAATGGTTTTGGTGGATTTGCTAGAGGCAATTTTCTTGGTTGTGCGGTTTTACCTTGTTGCAGGTATGAACCTTGGCCAATAATGCCAGTATACTGGACAAAGTCTAAGATGAGGAACAAGGAGTGAGGAGTGAACTCACGAGGAGGTCAAGGTGGGGGTTGTAAATAACCCCCAAGATGGGTCGGCGCCGGTAAATTAGGCCAATTGAGACACAGCAATATGGAAACCCATGAATAAAATTCGTAGTACCATCTGATGAGTATCATGGAATGAGTGCTGCATTAAATACATCAGTCAAACTTTCGTACCAATGGGATCCACACAAAATGTGGGGTCATCAGTCAGTGGAGGACGAGATCCTGCAGAATAAGATTCCTCTCCGATGCTCATCCTTCCTCAGTAAAAAAATCATGTTAATTGAGAATTCAACTCACAAACCGAAGGTGGGAAATTTAGACGACAGTTCCGTTTTCACAAGTTCCTCCACGCGCACGTCATACTCGGTGACCAGATCGACTGAGTTCTTCTTTTCCCCGACACCAGACTCATAAGAAGCTGACTGAATGGCTGCCGAACCCTCCAGAATCAAGTCTCCAGCTTTACGACCGACATCAATTGCAAAAACCAAGATACCTTGCAAGTCTTCCGGAGTAAGGGACAGCATGATGCTACTTGAAGGTTGCTTGAAGTTGGAAAAGAATGCTGAAAGATAAGATAAGATCTTTTCCCACGACCAGTACACGCAAGCTTTGTCGGACTCCAAGTTCTCGAAAACCAATATCTTGTCCCATAACACCATGTTTTTGACGCGTTCAGAATACGGTATGTACTGGATACCTGTGCTCTATAAGAAAACTGGTTAATATGCTTGCCAGATCGTGGTGTGAACACTTTCTCACCAGAAGGACGTCTATTCCAAGGTACATTATTATGTCGTTATCGATGAGCCAGAAATCCTGAACAAAATTTTGAAGTCGAATATGCAATTGAGGCCATAAAAGTACGCTATCATCAGACTTTTTGCAAGAGTGGTGCTCACGATCTCCCTACAGCTTGGTTCGACTACCATTGGCATCAAAACGCCAGAAGGCGTTGTCCTCGGCATCGAAAAGCGTGTACAGTCGCCTCTTCTAGAGTCAAGTTCGATAGAGAAAATCATGGAAATCGATAAACACCTTGGATGCGCGATGTCTGGTCTCACTGCAGATGCACGCACTATGATCGACCATGCAAGAGTGACAGCACAAAACCATTCATTTACTTATGACGAAGCTATCAAAGTAGAGAGTGTGACGCAAGCGGTTTGTGACTTGGCGTTGAGATTTGGCGAGAGTGTACACGACGAAGAGGCCATGATGAGTAGACCATTTGGTGTCGCCCTTCTCATTGCGGGAATTGATGAACTTGGCCCACAACTGTAAGTTTTCCGCCGCAACTTCTGAATAAGAGTTCATATCCTGCTCAGATATCATACCGATCCTTCGGGTACTTTTGTACGATACGATGCCAAGGCCATTGGGTCTGGATCTGAAGCTGCACAAAGTGAATTGCAGGATAAGTGGCACAAAGTGATTATTTTCACCAGCTAGACGATTTGAGACTCACACATCACTTAGTCTATGACCTTGCGAGAAGCTCAGGTTCTGACACTTAGCGTGCTCAAACAGGTGATGGAGGAGAAACTAGACCACCATAATGTTCAATTGGCTCAGGTGTGCTTAATTCTTCTGTGGAACAACATTTGTTATAAGTTTCGCACTAGGTGACCCCAACCAAGGGATTCGAGATCTTGGACGAAGCGAAATTGAAAGAAGTAATTGAAGTCATGTAATCTTCATTTGTTTGTTATGAACCTCCAGTTGACGTGCCAAATGCGGTCATTCAAGCTATCCAAGTCTGTCAGTTGAATAAAAGAAGGCAGGGGTGAATAAAGTTGCGAACCGATAGCTATACATTCCACCTCGACAAGGACATCCTTTGGGAGCCGTGCAATTTCGACAGCCGATCGTGAAGGGGCGTGATTACCGAAAAAGTTGGCGTATATGGCGTTGACCTTTACGAAATCATCCATGGATTTCAAGAACACCTACATGGAAAAATTAAGATAATGACATCGATCCCGTTTTATCAATGCATACAGTGGTTTTTGCAACCTTGCCCAGCTCTGAGCCTCCAGCCTCGACAACAGCCTTGAGGTTTTTCAAAGCTTGTTCAGTCTGTTCTTCTATACCTTCCCCCACAATCTGACCACTAACTGGGTCCAGGGGAATGCAACCCGAGCAGAAGAGCAGATTTCCGACTTTGATTGCCTGAGAATATGGACCGATAGCCGCTGGCGCACCTGGCACAGAGTTAGTAAACTGGCGTATGTTATGATGCTTGTGAGCACAAACAATCAGTTGTAACAACAGATAACGATGGGTGAGTGGAGGTAGCCATGGAAGACGAAGTCGAGAAAGGCCTATTATCGGACCGGATTGGGTTGGCTCTCTGCGTTCGGAATCCGCAAAAAGTCGTGGAATGGGACAGAAGATCCCTCCCAACTCGTGGCCATATTGAAAGGTGCTTTGGGGTCAATTGTCTGATTGTTGCTAGAGTTCTAGTTAGTGACATTCGAGTTCAAGTTGGCTTCTAATTCCCTCCCACACTAATCAGACAACCGAAAAAAGGGTGGTTCATATTAAAAGGCTACGTACATAAAGTAGATTTTGGATTAATATTGAAGCATCGAAAACATAATGTACGGCAAATGAGGGAAGGACTAACCAAAGATACATCACAAAACTCCTCCCATTTCATTATAAGAAAGGTGCTAGATTAAAAGCTCTGGTCTCGAGCCAATGCGAGTCGTAAAAACGAACGTGCAAGTTACGATTCCGTAAGTAAAATGGTTGATTAGCTGTGGATTGAGAAATGGCGAAAACAATGACAGATAGTAGGATGATTGCGAGTGTCAAAGCGAGAGTGAAAGAGATTGCGCAAGAAAGGGGTCGATTTAGACCAGACTTAGAGTACGGAGATTTCTTTTGATTATGATATCCTGAACTGAAACGCAAATAAATTAGTTAGTCCCAAAAAAATCGCTTCGGAGAAAATACCTGTGAGAATGATGGTATGGGTTCTTCGTGTGTCGGTAACAGATGTCAAGTGAACTAAAGAAGCTGAGAACAAGTTGCGAGTTCATGATTTCCCACTTACTGTACAACTCCCGCTCTCTATTTCGCGTGCAAGATTGGTGGATGACGCCAAACTTATTCCGGAAGTCTGGAAAGCAGTGAGACCAGGCAAAACATCTGAGAAAACCACAAATAAAATACATTTCGAGACGGAGTCGTAATCGTTGGGCCGATCACCGTACGAGACCATGTGGTGATTAAGCTTCACTCCAGCTTCGAGCTTTGCCTTGGAAACGTTACTGATAAGTCATGCGAATTAGAGGCGTGGACGCTCACCCGCAGCAGGTCACACTTGTTTAGAAATAGCACAATGCTGACGTTTTCGAGTAGCTTGTTTGAAACCACGGATTTCCATAGAAGTATCGAGTCCTCCAGTCGATTCACACTGAGATCCTGTGTGGTATGTTAATTGCTGAATAGATATTAACTTATAATGAAGTACCTCGGCAAGAACTTGATCAAAGGCCGAGATTGGTGCCAGAAAGATGATGGCATTTACTGAATGAGATGAGATGCGTTCAATGCTGAAACCTTCCGATGCTACCTTCCGATGCTTACCATGCTCAAAATAGGGAGCCCATGCTTGTCGTGTATTTCGCGCTCCCCCGACGTCGTAGATACGCCATTGAACCCCTTTATTACTTCCAGACAAGATGGTGAACTTGTACTCAACAACACCCATCGTTTTCAAACGAGCTTTTAACACGTCCGCTAGCCAACCGAGTCAGGATATGAGAGATATTTTGGTTTCAGCTTTACCATCAATTGGAATATATTTCTTGGCTGTTATTCTGGGAATCTCGTCGAGATAGCTGTAAATCAAGAATGCTTCAGTACGTGTTAGACCACATGTGTAAGACCTTACAAGCCGCTGCTCTCTTCCAATCGCATGCGCTTTTCATCAAGGCATTTTCTGACCTGGGGGTCTCGCCACATCTCGTACATAGTAGGGCCACAAGCATGTAAAGTGTGGACAGGGTCTTCAGGGTCTTCCCACCACCCCTCAATTTCACCGGTATGTGCGCTCTTTGGACTTTTGGATGTGCTCCCCAGCTGGAATGCTTTTTTCCAATCCGTTGAAGTGTGCACTGCAAGTTCATTGCTCGAGTCGGTAGAATAGGGGGATTGACTAGATATATAAGATGATGACGCCGTGGATCCACTAAGAGAGGAGGATGACGTTGGCTTTTTCTGAGGGATCAGAATGCTCGGTGATGGGCGGGCTTTTGTTGGAGAAGATGGTGTCTTGGACGGTGGCGGTAGACTTTCGGTGTTGTAGATATTAGCGTACTGCTCCCACAACGGTCGCGACTTATCGAGGTGAGTGGGCTCGTCTTCGTCGGGGGCCGAGAGGAGGCGTATGAGGCGCTCCTCGAGTTCCACCAAAGGCCCTAAGCGACGCCGATACACATCGTAATTCGCGACGGCACTGCCTAGAATGGCAGACGGGGGTCGACCACTGGACGTAATTATAACGGATGCGGTCTCAAGAAGAGAATCCCCGTCATCATGTTCGTCAAAAGCATCAGCTTCTGGAGCGAGGGCATCAAGGATACTGCAAGACATATGTGAGATACATGACGGGATGCAAAAACTCTCAATAGCTACCGTCTAATGGAACGAACCAAGTTCAAATAAATGACTGCCCGCCACGCTATCCGTTCTGCATGAAATGCGGAGGGAGAGTGCAACAACTGGAATTCTGATAAAACAAACAAGTGAGTGGGTGTCCACAAAGTCAAGGAAGCATGGATTGGAACCAAAATAAAACGAGTGGGTGTTTGACAAAGACATTGGACGATTGCCGACAGCGGTCAGAGTCGCGAGAGTGAACGAGACTCACGCTTCAGAGTTGTAGTCTTTCCAGACTCAGACTGGCCAAGCAGAAGAACGTTGACCTCTGGCCTCACCTTCTTCCTCTCCTGATGCAGCATGTCGTCTATGGAGTCGCTGACCTTTTTTGCGTCGAGCTCTGCCTTGAGGCGGTCCTCTCTTTGGGAGGTGGTCTCATTCGGAGGAGGGACCAAGGCGGCGGCGAGAGGGTCGGAAAACGTGCGACGACGAGCAGGGGACCGTTCTTCCTTTTGCTTGCGCATGGCACACAGAAGGTGGAGAAAGAAGAAAAAAAGAGATTAGAGTGCAAAGTATATAAGTAGAAAGGAAGATAATTGGACTGCTTTTGTCCGGCTTTCCTGGTCCGTCTTTCCAACCACGTGGTTATATTGCCTATTTTGGTCCGCAGAGACTTGTGATTGGTCAGCTGGCCTGCCGTGCAACTGCGACACCACCTCTGCAAGCCGTTTCCTTTGACTCTTACCTCGGACATTTCTTGTCACCTCCTTTCCAGAATCACACACTAGACGCGATTTAACATTTTTTCCCATTTTAGCCTTCGGTTTGCATTTTCTTTGGTGGCGCCCGTCACCTAACCTGGCCTAACCTGCTGTGGGTGATCAAGCGCACGCCCGTCCCATTGGTTTGGTCTTTCTAGTTGCTACCAGTCTCTTGTCAGATGACATAAGTAGCGATTATGTTTGGAACGTGCCCGACCACTAAGCGCATGCTATTAATGTCATAAGTGCCTTAAAAAGGTCAACATAGCTGTCGCAAACACTTCCTTCTCATGCAGGTCATTTCACTCTGGTTCTGCCTCCGCTCTGTTCCGGTACAACACCAGGACCAGGTCACGACCACCTGATGGATACTCCGATGCCCATATGATCTTCAGGATGGATTCGTGCTCAGACGATGCATTGTATTCAATCCTCGACGGAGAGACCATCTGTCTGCAAGACACTTATCCGGACTTTACGGCTCGAATAATCAATTCCTCAAAGATCGCCGGTCCGCAAGCCGACATCGCTATCGTTTTTGGTAATCTGTATTTGACATTCTGGCTCAATAATCTTGGCTCTGTCACCCATCCCAGTAAGGACAACCATGCCAGCAATTGTTAAGCAGGCAACATATCACAAACTGAGAATGCGGGATCCATTGCTAATTGACCCCGAGCAGGCAAATTTTTCAAGGGCTCCACTCCTTTCCTTCAAATGTCATGGACTCATTGACAACCGCCGTTGACATCGTTGTCCCACAAGCACTTTTTTCAGGCTTCGACGCTGGGTTAATACATATATATATACGAGAATTCATCAGGAGCATTAAAAAATTCTACGCCGACTACCCTGGACTTTATTCTGCTCTCAGGGCTGAGTTCTTCAAATATCGGACAAAAGAGGCAACCCTTTTATCGCTGATACCTGGACCCCTCTTTTATAAATCTATTGTGCATAAATCATAATATTAATAAAATACTGTCGATTTCCAAAAAAAAAAAACTGAACGAGACTGTAGAATCCCCCATCAAGCATCCAATACCCCAAATTTGGAGTTATCTCCAAACTTCTGGTCTCCGAGTATACGGCGTTGATGCAAAGTCGAATCCCTCGTACTCATAGGTGCGGCCAAAAAAAAATCGTCTCATGTTTCTCGTCACCCTGCCGGTCATGAGGATATAATACGAACCCCAAGTCCAGCATGTCAGTACCCGATGTCGGCGATTCGGCTTGGTTTTTCCCGAGTGGGCGCTGATTGATCAGGAGGAGATAATCTTGAGGATCTGACCAAATACCCTCCATCAAACGTAAGATCATTGCCTTTTGTCGGAAATTCTTTATTCAAATACTGAGTGTTAATGTCCCATGGAGATACTAGATAGACGAGTGATTCAGGGTGATCTATTGATCAGTATTCAGTTTTGGAATACTGATCCTGAGTAGAGTTATGGATACATAGAGAACCTAAATTCCTGTAGGGTCACAGTGGATCAACAGGTATGCATAAATTCGACACCGACTCTCACGCGCAGTATTCAGAGGAAGAAATACTTTCCCAGTACATCACTGCCATCAAAGCAACTTAGGTCCATAGGGGACACTTCAGCACCTCTGCTTGGCGTTGGTTTAGGTGAATCACTTTACGGAGGGGTTGGGGAAGTGGCGTGGACAACGCAAAAAACAAAAAAGTCGAAAAGGCACGGGAAATGGACATGCGAACAATACTTTATAGGGGCACTGGTCACGACAATGATTGTTAAGTATTAACCGTGTATAACTGAGATCTCACTCCAACGCAACTCCAATGCTCGATCGAAGGCTCAAAATTATCCGAATTTTAGGAGTTGAATTATCAGGGGGAAATTGTATTGTGTAACTTTCGGTTCCTGTCGATGTGCTACGGTTCATTTACTCCCTTGCAATTTAATACCCATGAATTTACCCCTCCATACGGAAATTCCATGTACGACAACATCCCTTTTTTGACTGCTTACTTGAACACAAAGAAAAGAAAAGTGAACAAGTTCCGTCCAATGCTATCTTCTGCCAGACACACAATAGATATCCGATCTTCGTCACGAATTACAGTTTCGTTGTGAGGAATCATTATTTAGGCGCGCGCCAAGCTTGTGATCGAATGACACAGATCGATCGATGATCCGCACCCTGATCCAACTGTTTAGAATTTTGTAAGAAAGTTCCTCTTTTACCAGAGACCACTCACTGGCAGTGTCATTGATTTTTCATTGCGGGCCAGAATCCTGACGCATGGCCGCTACAACAAAAGGTCAAAGTTACTTCTTCTGTCGCTCAGCTGGGCTACATATGGTGATGTAAGGCTCAAGTAAGGCTGCTAGTACAGTAACACAAGGCGGGGATCAATAACTTGAATAAGCATTTAAAGTAATAGGTCATGTGAGAAGATCAAGGTCAGTGCCTGCCTTGCGGCAGGGTAACTTGAATTTAACTTACTTCTCAAGGCAAAGTATTCCACAAAACAGCTGTGCAATGACTCGTACGTTTGATTCCTGTCAAAAGTTTTCCTCATGTACATGTCTATTACTCACACAGCTTGAAGCGGAATGGGTTCGGAATAGTCCGACGTCAAACCGCAAGCAGCTTCAAGGGGCAGGATGGTGTAGACAGCACCTCAGTTGCCTGCTTGCAGGCCTTGTGCCTTTGTTCTTAACCAACATTGAAGGTGCACCAGCTGGTTATGACTTCTTTGCGTAACGGTACCTACTATGTATCCGTCCTGCTCTCTCCGCCCGGCTACCTTCAAGTCGATGCCGATGGGAACGCTCCAGTTGTCCGGAAATTTACAGGGGCTCCTCTACAACAGGTAGAGGGCACCAATATCACACTGGCTTTTCTAACATGTTTTTTTTATCGGCTTAATAGTGGCAACTTGTCCTAAGAAATTCGTCAATATACAGCATTCGCAATACCCAGTTCCAGAGCTATGTCTCCATGTTCGATCCGGCTGCATCCAATGGAACACCTCTTACTTCAAGCATGTCTGAGATAACTTGGTATTTCAGACTGGTTAACGACTCTTACACGTTAATTTTTCATGTTTTTATCTATGTGACATTACATAAATCTGACTGCAACTTGTATGCAGGATATCTCACTGCTCGTGCCTGAAAAACGGATGGAAAGTGGATTTGCTGGACTCAGTCCCAGTGAGTTCACCCTACCTGCATTTCAGCTTCTGCTGAGTTACATTGGTCAGACTCTGGCTCCATTCGAGTCTACGTATCAGGGAGAACTGTGGAACATCACCACAGTGGAGTCGATGGTGTCATCGTCCCTGTCGTCTACACCTACGTCCAGGATCAGTATCGGTGCTAGCACTGCAGATCCATTTCCGACTACGGATGCACCATCTCCGGCAGTGGGCCAGGCCAATGTAGTTCCGATGGCAGTTGGGTTGGGTGTTGGGCTTGGCGTTCCTGCGATTGCTGCGATCGTCTTTCTAGTGGTATATTTTGCCAATCGTAGATTCGGAAGACGGAGAGGGAGCGTAATGAACCCCGCCTTTGACCCCAGTTTGTCCAGCGCAGCCAACTCAGGCTGGGAAAGGAAATGACTTGGGGGACAAGGGGGACAAGGTGCTTATCTTCATGTATGCCCAAATTATATATGTAAGAGACATTTTGAATTCTGGAACTGAAGTATGCGAAGCATTTTGTGTACGAAAAAAGAAATATATTAACGCAACGCAAGTCAATGTTCCGTGTATGAAAGGTTTCAGGGAAATGGTATACCAAGTGGAATGACATATATGGAATCCGTGTTCTGTCGAGGGAAAAATGGGAAGGATTATCATTCGCTATCATTTTCACTGTCCCCTTCACTACTTCCGCACTCTCCATTCTCCAGGGAAAAATCCTCCCAATCCATAACTACGCCAGGCAACAACTCCCCACACTGAAACTCAGCATCCAGCTTTGCGCCATATACACCTTCCACTAATGCTCTCCTCATAAAGGGGACAAACACTTTGAAAAAGACTTCACCAAACGCCACGATGACTCTCCTCTGATATTCTTTCTCTGATTCATCCAAATGCTTGACAACATTGGTACCGACACCATTGGGTGAATCCCGATTCTCAACACAATACGCTTTGATATATGCCAAGACTGCTTCGCCGCTCCGGAAGAGGACATCGTCGTCGAGGGATCGAGCGAGGCTGAAGATTATGCTCGTTGGCGCCAGAAGTCTGAGGCCATTCAATATGCTCAACAGAGCGTTCGTATATTCTGCAACAGGTGGATACGAAGCAAGGACCTGAGGTGGAATATGAGGCGGTCCTTGAGGTAGAAATGGCGATGCGGATAATGGGATGGCTGGTGTTATAGGCAGCGGTGGTGGAGCGGAGGAAGAAGTTAGGCTAAGCAGCCATTTCGACGGTTCCTCCCAATTCTTAGACCGTACCGAACCATTAAGTCTTGTTGCTGACTCCTTGGATGGAATCTGGAATTGTGCGACAAATTTTTCTCTGGCAGCCCGCATGCTGCGACCAACTACCTCCTCTACCGCATTCGAGATGAGGGTGGAAAGGATTCCCCTAAATTCAAGTCCTACCCGGGCAAAAGCTGTCGAGCAATAGGTAAGCTGAGTGAGGAGTGAAGGCAGGAGTGCGAGAGAAAGAAAAAGAAGACTGGGGGACAAAACGGGTAGGAGATGGCTCGAAAGTGCGCGGGATGCGTATGCTGTGATAAGTGTGTGTAGATGACCCCACTCTATGTCACGGTGTTGTTGCGGTGATGGTGTCGAACGTGATTCAGAATTTATTTCCTTGCCCAATGCCAGCAAAGCCTGAGATGCGGGTGAAGACTTCTCGAGGAAGATTGTCGTGTACTGCGTGATAATGTCGTACACTGCTTCCCTCCATAAGTCGATGTATTTCTTCAGATAACGAGCAAGGTCCTCCTGTTCTCGCTCGTCCAGGTCCCCGTGTTTTGTCATTCTGAGTACATCTTTTCCACCAGGCTCCAAGACAGAACGGAGACAATGTTCTCGACCACCGAGGAAGGCCAAAGCTATCTGTTCTTCGTTTGAAATATTTTCACCAATCGGATCGACGACTTGGGAGGGTGGAGATGGCTTCAGATGAGGGGCGGAGACGAAAGGGGAAGCTGGCCCAAACACATCCATCTTGCGCAGAAAGGTAACCGCCTTGTAAAGTACAGGCAATTTGCGATTAGGTTCGTGTAGTGTTGCCAAGAGGGAAAGAAGCATCTGTATAATTGAATGATGGATTTCGGAAAGCACGGAAGATAAGAGCAATGAAGGGGTTCTACTCGACGCATCAGATGCAAGGCCCTTTGCGTGCGAGACGAGCGACAATGCTTCACCAAAATACCCATTGCGAACGCAAGTATCTATAAGAATAGGGATGTCTAGAAGATCTCTGATCTTTTCATGTTGATCGAGAACCAAACGCGCTTTGCTGCGTTCTTTGAGAACCCTTTCCGTGCGGTCCTTCCAGCCAACAGCGCATGCTTCAAGTGCGGGTAAGCTCGAATTCAGGAAAGCATCTAGCGAGGATGATAGAGAAGTCAAAGATTCCGTCAGAGCATTGGTGGTTTGGTGTAGGGAAAGAAATGTGGGGTAGGAAGTATGGGTCAAAGATGTCAAGCTGGACGTCAAATGGTGCGACTGTGTTTGGAGTGCAGTAGGTTCAACTAGCAGGTCTTGCAGCCCCAAAGTTGTTAAATTTGACAAATAAGCCTGTGAGCCAGGCTTCACCAATTGTTCAAGAGGAACGGTCGATGAAGAAGCAATGACATCAGTAAGCACTGACACATCTGCGATACGAGACGAGCTTTGCGCCACTGCAGAAAGAGGTTCGTCCATAATCCACGTTCCCTAAAAACAAATTTCCAATACCAATACCAAGCGAACGATATGCATCCTTACCAGGTCACCGTGGGTCTTGAGGAAAATATTTGGCGCTCACATTATGTAATACTCTCTTTGTCCAAATCCTTGTTCCGAACGGGGTGATTCAATTTTGAAAACACAGTTTCTGTCATGGCGAGTCATGTACTACGTAGCTCAGATGCGGATGTGGTTGGCGCTAGGCTGAATCCCTATTCCGTCTGGGACCAACATCTCCTGTCCTGTTATTAAACCCTCAATTTCTTGGATCGATATACTTTCGACAATGACGGCTGTATCCGTAGAAAAACTCTACCCGGCTCTAAAGGCACTCGCTTTCGGAACTTTTGCCATTCACCTCGTTGCTCAGGTCGATGCCCTCCAATCAAGCCTACCGTCGCCACTATTATTTCCCAGATCATACTCTCCGAACAGCTACCTTGTCACCGTCTTCTGCGCCTTGTCCGCTTCGTTGGATATCATGTGGATGAAAGAGCTATTTTTTGGACAAGATGGTGATCGCAATGCCACCACATCACTCACCGACAAGAAGGAAGAATGCATCTTCCAGATCGTTCCCAAGCCACGTTACGATGACGAAGAATTGGCACTGCCGCACGTTCAACGCCAACAATCTGTCACCATCAAATTGACATATCTGCCATTTTATATCGTCAGCAATATATACTTTTCTGCAAGTTATACTTTCTCTGCACTGATAATGATGCATATTTCTTATTGGAACAATGACAGCATTGTCTAGTTTCTCAGCTGCAGAAGGCTTTTACGATCTTTCCCGCCTTTTCGTAATCTCGAACTCCATTGTCCAACTTTTTTTTCTGTACATTCTCGCCGACGATAACCGCGACTCAGTTATCACCCCAGCAAACTTTTCTGACCCACCTGGTTATGAAGACCAATATCGGATTGAACGTCCTCTTCATATGGAGGACTTGGAGTATCCTTAACGTACGGGTTTTACTAGCCCCGTGGTTTCGATCTTGCATTTTATTCATATCTGTCTGGTAGAAAATGGAAAACCCCTCGGTTGTCCAACTCGTGGCCGTATCGGCATTCTTCCTCCTCGCTGTACGTTCGCTTTGTATTTTTCTTGAATGATTGATCCGAGGTATGCTGAAACGTAACAGACAATTTCTTCGGGCCCCGATCCGATTCTTGGCCTCTCTATCCTCTATGTCCTGTTTTCACTCATTTTCGGCGACGAGTTTCGATCCACCGTGAATTCTGCATCTGTTGTTGCTTGGCAGTCTACTTTTAGACTGTTAACCATCGGCATCACTGTCTGTCTTGCCATCGAGTTCATTATGTCAAAGAGGCGCAATTTCCCTTGGCTGTCTGGCTGGAAAGTCTCCTGGAACCGAAGTGCGGCGACGTAGGCGATTTTGGAGATGGGTGTACTATTGGATTTTTCTGTGCACTGTAATTTGCGTTCATTATTCCCTCCTCAGTGTTTTAATTCGAGTTTATGGAATTATGTCCATCTTTAGTTTATATACCTTCTACAAATTCATAATAGTGCAGTCTTCGCCAATAGGCTTGCAACCGAGACAACTAAACTTGTGCTCCCGCAGGGAACCCGAGAATTGGAGTTTATTCGGAGTGTCATGGTCTCGTCTCAATTATACAGCTAGCTAGTAAATGAAAGGTTTAATTGGACACACTAGCGGACCATTCAATCCCTCACACGACGATGTCAGTGTGCTAACTTTATGAAAATTCAATTGAAAAGATCCAATAGACTCTATGAAATTCCAGAACTGAGGCGCAAAATTGTTGTGAGAATATTGAAATGGTATTGTCCGCTTGGAAGTGTTAGTACACGAGTCGAGTCAATCTCCGTGTCCTAAATGGACCACGCGTCACGAGCGGGGCCAAAAGCCTGGAAGCTCGCGGAAGGTGTTGGAGTTAGAACAGGCTGGAGAGAAATACAGACTCAATGAGACGAGTTTAAGGGCGGATATCAAACCAACAGAACATACTAGTACCTACAAGTACAATTACGAGCGCCGAAGGACCCATTCAATTTAATCGAATCATTCCTTTCGTTTCCAACGGAAGGGGTGCTCTTGAACACTTTTAAGGAAATATTTTCCCAATTCGGAAAACAGAGATGTAAATGTGCAACCTAGGTCGTACCGGTCCCTGTACCTGTATCCTTAAACTCAAGCAGATTACCTTGCAGACGGAGGATTGGGGGCAAATAACCTTGTTAACCTAGTCAATGGTCCTTATCACCAGTGGCAACTTTAGAATCAACGCTTTCAGGAGTCAGGACCCAACTTCCGAGTCCAAATCACAAGCTTACTCCAAACCTATCAGCCACTGCGATAAAATGGATGAAGGTTTTATCGTTACGGTCGGCACAAGGTGTTCGAACGTAGCCGCGTGCTGCGTGCTGCGTACATGCAAAAATATTTTATGATCGTCATATAGTGTCGGCCCCATGTGGGCGTGCCTGTTTCAGGACTTTGTCACAGAGTTTGCAATAGAACGGAATGGAAGGCCAAATCAGGATAACTTCTCTTCGCTGTCCTTTAATGATTGGGTGAGATATGCGCAAAGTTGGGCCCAAGGATCTAATGAGTTCGTAACGAAACACGAAACTGTAGCTATTATTTTCGGGTCCGTGCCAAGACACTGATCCTTTAGCATCCCATTTTTAGAAAATGGGGAGAACAATTCTGCGAGTCGACACGTGTTGAGTGAAGCTCAAGCGCATCGTGTACGTAGGAATTGGAGGTTCGGAAAGCCTAATACTGAGGGTATTACAGCACGCCTTGAGGACGACAAAAATATTTCGTCCTTAAGCTCATATTAAACTGATATATGGCCACACGACCGAAATAACAGAATGTGCAACGAATATCCATTATTCCAGCTCACAACAATAAACTTCGGGCTAATGGGACAAAGACAAAAGAAAATATTTTAATCGGAGGACAGATCGTGTGATCCACACAATTGAGGACGGTGATCTCCGAATGTCACAATTACTTTTGCTCCTGCACTATCAGTATCAGCGGAATCCCATATATTGCTTGCGATATGAACCGGCCTTTCTCCTGCTGCATTCTGTTTCAGACTGTTCCGCCCAGGCTAAAACCTGACGGCTAGGTTGTCTTTGCCGCCAATGGACTTCTTCTCCTTGCAACTTTCTCCGACACCTCTTCGCGAATTCTTGCCCTTACACACTCTACTTCCTGCCTTTTATCCGTACCCGAGGACCTCTTGCCCTTCTTCCATGACTACCGCAATGCCAGTTAAACAGCCTCCTAATATGCTTTCCGTCTCCAGTTTCCCAGAAATGCCACTCGAATTAATCCTCTCCATCATCGAGTTGGCTTGCTCGGCCGATGACAGCCAGCAGCACATTCCTCTGCTTTTGGCCTGCTCTTTGGTTTGCAAGACTTGGTCGTCTGCTGCCCAAAAGCTCCTGTTTGCCCGGGTTACGCTTCGCAGTCAGTCGTCCTTCCAGCTATTCATCAATGCAGTCGATCGTACAACCCCTCACGGAAGACTGCTCGGAGATGCAGTAAAGGACCTCCGTGTTGTCTTGGACCACAATCAACCTTCGAGTTTACACCACCACTCCTTCGCATTGGCGGTAACCTCATGCCCCAAATTATCTCACCTCGCCATCTCGTTATACGGATGTGCAGAACCTGGAAACGACGTCGTCGGAGAACCAGACGTTTCCCGTCTTCGTCGCTTGGCCCCGTCATTCGATGACCATACCATCTTTCTCCTCAAGTCAGGGCCCAAGATCGATTGTCTGCATTTCAACAACTGGTCGGAGAATCAAGAATCGATCTTTCAACTCCTGGATGTGTACCCATCCCTCCAATATCTTTCGATCGGCGGGACCACTCCCCTTCAACCACAGGGGACTCTTCTGCCGTTTCCCTGTGCATTGAAAGGCCTCTCCCTCAAATTCCAGATCACTCCCCCGATTGAATTCACAAGGTGGCTTCTTCACAATTCTGCCGACTCCCTTCGCACCTTGGACTGCGACAGGGACCCATGCGTCGAAACATTGGACTACCTCATGAACACTTTCGGTCCTCAGTTGGAATCGATCTCCATGCCCGGCCTTCTGTCTCCAGAATACTCAGCAATGATGTCGAGATGTTCCCAGCTCCGCCATTTGCGAACAGAAAACCCCTCTCTACCTGCGACATTCTACAAAACTCTCCCTCTTTCACTCGAACACATATCTTTCAGTTTAGATCACGACACACCTCTTAATGCCCTCATTGACCTCATCGCGACCCACGACGCACTTCGGACAGTAAAAGTCTTCTTGTGGAACGGTGGTCGCACACATCCACTCCTTTCTCCTCTGAGAATTGCTTGCACATACCGTGGAATCGTTTTGAACATAACGAACAATCTTCATGGTTTTCGCGCGGAAATTAGGAATGTAAGTGGCCCTTTGAATCCATTTCGATAGTGAATTGAAGTCTCCAATTTAGTGAAAAGATATCCTTGTCTCGGAAGTCTGTCCTACCCTTCGACCCTTCATTGGTGTTGATGTAGAAACGTCTGTCACCTCACCTGGCAATTTTTGTTCTTCTCCGTGCATTCTTCGATTTCGATCTATTTAAATTTCAGTATCTTGAAATTGTCCGTACATCCTTTTTGCTGCATATCATGGTTGACTCTTGCATTATCCTATCGTTATTATTCTTGGTCGTCTTATCTATAACATTATTTTTCGAAGCTCGATATATAATTTCTTCACATACATCCGTTACCACGCAAATTTGGACTCCCAGCCATTTATGTAATTGAGCAGAATCAGTTATACCTCTTTAATATTAATGTTTCAGGTCGCTCGGTAGGCGGCTATGAATGATAACAAGCTGGATGAAGCCATTAACGAATGCCTTCGTAATAACCGACTAACACGGGATATAAGCGAGAAGCCCTTTTATGCCTTGAATGCAAATAGGCTCTGCAGTTCGAGGATAGAAGTTCATATGTCAACGGTCAATTGTCGAGCCCGTGAGTGTGAAGGGTCTGAAAGGGAGGTCGCCTGAGGTCTATATGCGATCGTCGGAATTCCAACAGTACCCGGGTAAGAAGTTTATGCGTTCGTAAGTTGTTGCGAGGCGACTGGAGGGAGGAGATTTGAGGGCCATAAGAGTCTCAAAATACTTCAATGCTGAAGTAAACTTGGGGTCAGAGAAGCACTCTAGATGGTACAGTCACCATGGTTTTGACAATCACCCTGAAATTTCTCTTCATATTTCGACAGGATAGGGCAAGTAACAAAGCACCAGTTAAGGAAGGTAAAGGTGGGCAAGTTCAGGTGTTGAATCGACTTTTTTCTGGCAGTAGGACGGTCAAACCATTAGGCTCTTTTGCTAACAGCGAAACCATGATTTGGACCGTGTATTCTGGTCGAGACGGGATCTGCTATCAAGAAAACAGTCCTAAAAGCCTCGGTTTTCCAGGTGCCTTCATGGCCACGGTTGAGATGTCGGGCATAGATCGAGGGCATTTAAATTATAGGAACGATTGTTTAAATCGAGGCTTTAGAGGACTGAACAGGCCGTATCGGTCTCAAGACATAGTGAGAACATTCTCACAAGTTCGCAGAATATTTGCAACTTTAACAAACTGGCATTGTTATAAATAGCACGTGTTTTCACACGCCCAGCAGACTTCACTCAGACAACAAGATTCTTGCACGATTCCTCCAAAGAATGACCTCCTCGTTGTCTTCCATGGTGTCTGATCTGGTTCGGGCGCAAATGGGTACTTCACTCTCCAGCTCTGTCACTGACGAAGAGCTTGATCGCCATGTTGCTGAACTAATTGTTAAGGAGGCCAAGAAGAAGGCTGAGCTCTATATGCAGAGCGGTATTCGCGCATACACAAAAAATAATCTGTGCGTTTACATTCCTCTTACCGCACTTTTCTTGGGCTGAACTTGCGTTTGTAGTGTTGATAGTAATGCACCGAGGACGAACAAACGGTTCTTGAGTTCCATCATCAAAAGCACCGACGACCATAACAAAACCATCCTCAAGGCCCAGGCTCAAGCCGCAGAGGAGTTGAAACGTGAAAGACGTGATCAAGAAAGGAGACACAGGAGGATTCGAGCAGAAGAGGCTGCGGCAGCTGAACGTCTTCGGAGGTATGGCAAACGCGGGCTCTGTGACGACGACGAAGGATGGGACAGGTGGGACGGGCGAACCGCGGAGAGAAGAAAAGTCTCAAGAAATTGGGAGTCCTGGGATGGATATGACGATGATCATGATGTGGGAAATCAAAAAAGAAAACGTCGCCGGTCACGTAGTAGGGAGAAAGCCAGTTCCTCAATGTCGATGAGGAGCAAAGTCGACGAAGGGGAGAGACGCAGCAGACGCAGCACAAGTTCTGATCGTGAGCCCTCGCCACCAAAGCGAAGACATTCTCCTGAACACAAACGGGACGACCACCAAAGCAGGCGACAACGCGATCGCGACCATACTCGTACAAATTCTCGTCGCTCTGAAAGCCGCCCACGCTCCTCGTCTGCTCATCCCTCGGACATAGAAAACCACAAATCTAGGAAACGAAGACGAGCTCGGTCGCCAAAGTATGCTCTTGATGATATGAGGGATGCCTTAAGCCCAAAGCCGTCTAGGCACTCTCCTGTAGAATCAGACACCCAAGCCGAAGCTCGAGAAGCGGACCTGAAGCAGAGATTGAAGGATTCTCGCAAAGAGGACCTGCAAATCAAGAGGAAGGATGGTCAAGGTTCTCATGACGTTTCGGATTCGAGACATGGTTTGACGCCCATAACAATTCCTCATTCTCCTTCACCTGGTCCCCGACTACCTGAACAGGTACCTTCTAAGATGGATCGCTATTTCGAGGAATCCTATGACCCGCGTTTGGATGTCGAGCCCCTCGCCGTCCCTCAGGTCCCTGCCACTGGTTTAATAAGTGACGCAGATTTTGAGGGTTGGGATGCGATGCTGGAGTTGATTCGTCTCAGGAGGGAAGACAAGGTGGAAAAGAAGAGATTAGAACGTCTTGGACTGTTGCCCACGAAGGATAAGGCTCGCAAAGTTGTCTCGTCGAGCACAAGTGCCGTGGCCGAGAGATGGAATGTCGAAGGTGTAAGTATCATGAATATTGAATATAATAAGAAGGGTACGGTTAGAGAATGGGATTTGGGTAAAGAGGGATTTTAATTTCAACCATAAATTTCATTCAGTTGATAAACTATAGATTACATACGAATTTACAATGTTTTCTTCCCAGCTGCGACCGAGATTGTTGAGCCTTCTTCCCAACAAACCCAGAAAGGAGGTCGGGTTGCCTCTATGTCCTCTGCTGCGAAAACTTTGAAATAGTCTTCATTAATGGTTGGCGATTCGATGTTATGGAGTCTTGTAATAGTACAACTTTCAGAAAGAAAATTATTTTATTTGTGACGATGCAGGTTATCACTTACTCGGCGAGATGGTCTTTTGCGTTTCTGAAGGTTTGTCAGAGCAACGGAGGCAGGACCAGAGCGCCAAAACAGTTTCCTGATTGGTGAGTTCCTCATATTTTACCTCTTCAGGCAATTCTCTTATGACCTCATACCACTCAGATATTCTGTCAAAGGAAGTTGCACTGTGGTGAACATAATGATGGGTAATCTGAATCAAGTGAACAACTCGAAACGTACATAAGTGCAAGGGACATACCACTGCTCGCCAAGTCCAAAGCGAAACAATAGCTTTCGAGCTCTGCTTATAACTCCCCTTCCTTTTCTCCACATTCATTAAACCATCTCTGCAAATCTGGCAAATGAAGCGTAAATCCAGTTGGTCCATATCCTTCACTGTTGCGATTGATGGATTGAGTCCAGCCAATTCGACAAACTCCTTGGCTATTTTGTGGGCCCCGGGTTCCGTTAACAAGCTAGTGGCACTCCAACGTTTGTGAATCGAGATCCCTTCCGGAATTAGCCTAATTGAGCCGTCGACAGGCTCGGGAGCCCAGTAATCTATTTTATGGGTGAGACATCGATGACCAAGGACTTGAGGATAAAAGAGTAGCGGGGGTGTGAAGGCAAGATCTTCATTCATAATACTACAATAATGGCATTGGAAAACAGTTGTGGCCAATTCGAGCTGCCCAGAGCGTTTCAAGGTCGTTCGTTTTTTGGGAAAAGGTAGCAAGGATACCAACGATTCACGTAATTCTTCACGCCAGCGAGCAAGTGCTGAAGGCAACTGAGGAAGCAGGAATTTGAAGCTAGACACATCAACATCAACTCCAACGGGCTGGCATAAGACTTCTTTCACGGGTTCAAAATTACAGAAGTCAGGGCAATCTGGCATGAGTTGATCCCCGTGTAACTTTGATTTCTTGAAGGCTTTCAAAAATTCGACAGCAGGTCGCTTGCGTCGAAGCACAACTTGCTCGAGTTCCTTTTCAAGTCGCAGAGTACGCATGTCCTCCATGAATTCGAGGACCTCGTCTTTGATGTTTTGCCAAACTGAGAGGAATAACTGTTAGCACTCGAGTGCTTAAAGAGTTAATACCCTTTACTTTTTTCAGTCAAGCGTTGCGGACGGTCGACGAGCTTTTGATTTGCGAGGGCACCATGTGGAAGTGCGCGAATATCATCACCCCAACCTAGTTCTTCAAGTTGCTCACAACGCTGCCATCTCGATGATTAATGCCAAAAGAGATAGATGAGAACTAGAAAACGTACGCAGCAGCCCTATCAGCTCTTAAAGAACACAATTCTAACTCTCGAGTTGTAGATTGTTTTTTTGCCCAATATTTGCAAAGTTCGGCATGCTGAAGGGTATTCATCATGAACTGAAATTTAAGAGAACAAGGGGTTAATTACAACGCGTTTTTCCTCAGATTTCCTTTCCTGTTCTTCTAAGAAGGGTCCACGATTATCCTCTGGGACTGTAAAGTACTCGGCTTCGAGTTCAAGGAGAGACTTCGGATTGCAAAGTGATTCTAGAGGCACGTCAGATATGGTACAAAGAGATTAAATTACAAACACAAACTTCGGGGCTCAGTTGGGACTACCTCGACAAATTGTCGTAGATGATGTTTTGGGATCCAATCGGAATGTCGGAGAAAAAGGCTGTTTACATCTTCAAGGCTTAATGGAAATAGTCAACCCACATCATGACGCAAATTAAACCAAGTCAAATACTTTTTATGTGCACAATGAGAGCAACTACGAATTCTCAAATACCACAGGACATTTCGTGTGTATGTTAAACAGAACTGTTGACAATGTTAGTAAATGCAATCTCTTTATCGAAAGGACAGCTCTTGCGTACATGACAATGGGGCGAGAACGCTAAATTCGTCCAAGCTGGCTCTGACATTTCAGGGGGACAAGGAGGTAGGTCTGGAACGCGGTTGAGTGCGGTCTTCCATATTATGATGGAAGATTTGTTCAATAGAAGGCGTCTAAACGCTTTGTCAGTCCTGGCCAACTTCAGTAAATCGTAGGGAGGGAGGTGCCCGAAGATCTGTTCGGCATGCCGTTAGCACTAATGGTAATGTTGTCAAAACGTACATACTTCGAAAAGAATATCAAGAGGCATATTGGGCAATTCTCCTAGGCTTCCAGCCTTTTTGCGATTTTTTGGCCGGGGATGCTCCTTCATTTTGGCTTCGACAACGACCTTTGATCTCTTCCGCGGCCTTTTTTGTGCAATGGCGACATTCTCTGGTTCCATCCTAAAAGTACAAGCCTGAGACAGATCATATTGCAGTCACAGTCACACCTGCACGGTGTTCTTTCATCCTCAACTAATCCGATGGCAACCTCTGAAGTCGCGCAGTGCTTGGCGGCTACTTTGAGCCCAGAAGCGAATACACGAATTGCTGCGGAACTCAAATTATCCGAGCTGTTCACGCGTCCAGGCGCGTATTTGAAGACATTAAGCTTTCAGATCCCATTGTTGATTTTGTTCGCGGTTTTTGTTCTCGTTTACAGAAGTTGCTCTATCTCTTTCTCGACTTATTCTAGCGCAAGATGTTGACATGTCATTGAGGCAGATATGTCCCTTTCCCCCCTCCTACATGCTGATCTTGATGTCATGTCTACTCGGCCAGTATTACATTGCGTAAATACGTGCGAGAGCGGTGGTCACCATATTTTTCTACTTTCAAAGGATCTGCACCTCCCGTAGAGGTAGGTAAAAGGAAGTCACATTTTTTGAAAATTCCAAGTGATCTCCGATTAGGTCAAAACCCAAATTCGAGAAATCGTTTTCCGTGGCCTTTGTGATCCAACTCGAAAAATCCGTACCCTTTGTGTGGGAATCTCTCTCGAAAAATACCTCTCCATCAAGATGACTTACATCCACACAGGCTCATACTCTTTCTGTAATTGCCAAAAGCGATTGGCCAGACGAATACCCCAACCTTCTAACATCTTTAATTGCTCTGCTTTCATCAAACTCATCCCATTCCGTCCATGGTGCCATCCAAGTGCTTACCGAGTTTATTAAATCAGATCTCACAGAAGATCAAATCCTCCCTGTCCTTCGTGACCTCCTCCCTGTTCTGCTATCGATCCTTGGTTCTCCGCAGGTGTGTTTCGTTACCTTCGCATGTGGCACTTCTTCATTCCAAACAGTCTTACGATGCCCCAACCCGTGCCCGTACTGTTTCTGTTTTCCAACAATGTGTCGTGGCGCTCTTTATGGTGAAAGATCTTCATCCTCAAGCAGTGAAAGAAGCGACCGCACAAGTACTTCCAGTCTGGTTGGAGGCGTTCAAAGTCCTTCTTAGCCTGGACCCCGCCCAAGACGTTGCGAGTACTAATTGGGATGGTCTAGCAATTAGAATGGAGATATTTAAGGTAAGACCCTTAACAACTTCGGCCATTCTCCTCTGTCTAATCTGCGAAGACACTAGAAGTTTTGCATTCATCGTTTCCTCGAGCGTTGTCGACATACATACCTGATCTTCTAACTGCCTCTGTTAATCACCTACGCATACTCTTTCCGACTTTCTCCTCTTATTACCTACTAGCTACCGAAACTCCTCACATCACGTCGGAAGATGACCCAGTTGAACTTCCACAACTAGTCTGTCCGATTATTGACTTTCAATCCAGCGTTATTCGAAGTGGAAAGGCCCGTGGATGGCTATCTGGAGAAAATATTTCCGCTCTGATCTCTTCCGTGTTTGCCTACATGCAGATGACAGACGAGGATGTAAGTTTTTTTACTGAAAAAGTTTGTAATATGCTTAATAAATCCAGATCGAGACTTGGGCGAATAACCCAAACATCTTTGTTGCACAAGAGGAGGACGAAACGCAGAGTTACAGCATCCGAGTGGCAGGATTTGATCTTTTGTCGGTCTGTTGATGGATCTTAGAAATCCCCTGCCTTATGTTTATGCGCACTATTTCCAGTCCTTGATTGGAGAGTCTCCCGTTCAGACAGCTGGAACATTCCAAGCGAGGATTCAAGATATTATTTCAACGTCGGAACACGGAAGATCAGCCGGGAATCCAGACTGGTAAGTCAACGATGAATCAGGGCACGCCATTACTGACCAATCCATGAAAGGTGGCGCCCATTAGAAGCTGCTCTTGCTGCCATTGGATCCCAATCTGAGTCCATCCTCGATTGCGTTGAGGATGAGCAAGAGTCCGGGCGGCCTAAGCCAATCGATATCGATTCCCTTCTTGGTAACATCATCCCCCCGACACTGAGTACCTCGGGTAAGAATTAAAAAGTCCCATTGAGTTAGATGCCTCATTTTCTCTAGATTGCCCATTCCTCCAGGGTAGAGGTTTTGTCTTCGCTAGTCAATATTCTAAAGTCTTGTCGCTTCAATTGGCTGGGCACTATCTGGAAGCGGCTATGCAGGTGCTAGAGTCCGGTGAAGCGACCGTTCCTGTTAAGGTATCGGCTGTCCGAGCCATTCACAAGTCAGTGACTTTTCATCCCTGTTTCTGGTTGATATTAAAGCCCATACAAGCTTCTGCAACGGAGGCGAAGATTCGGCTATTACACCATTTTCGGCTCGCATTGTCAGGGATCTCGGTCCTTTCCTCCTTGTGGCTTCAGAGGACACTTTGACACTTGTTCTGGAAACTCTTGCTGTTATCCTTGAGGTTGATGAAGGGAAATGGCTGACTGCAGACCTGGCTGCGTCTTTGGTTGAGGCCTCTCTCGATGTCTGGAGCAGCAACAACAAAGGTGGGTTCATTTTGCTAAGGCAGTGTTATTATTTGACATATTTTCCAGATCCCATTTTTGTCTCTGTGCTTAATGACATCCTAACGAATCTTGCTTCGTCCAAAAATGATGGAATATATAAAATTGTGGTGGAACAAGCGTTGCCTCCGTTGTGTTTATGTATTGGATCTGCAAAGAAGGAAGAATCATGGATTCCTGCCTCCGCTATCGACTTGGTTGGTAGTCTTGTTTCAGGAGCACCAGAGTCTGGACTCGGAGAAGGGTTCTTTGTGACTTTGGCTCCCAACCTCTTCTCATGTCTGTCTGTTGCGGAGGATAGAGACGTGTTACAAGTAAGTCCCCTCTTATACAAAACATGAGCCTTGTGTGCTGAGCTCCTCAGAATGGTATCTCTTGCCTTACACTTATCATTCGCAAAGATATTCAACAGCTATTGTCTTGGACTGATGGTAGCCGTCGAAGCGGCCTTGATTGGGTGCTTGCTCTCGTTGCCCGGGTACTGGAGAGCCAAGACGAATCCGGTGGCCTCCAAATCGGTGATCTTATCATCCACCTCTTGAGACGAGCAGGTGAAGCTGTCCTTCCTGTATTGCCCCAGTTACTCCAAACTATGATTTCTCGGATGAGAACTGCGAAAACTGCGACCTTCCTTCAGGTGAGACCCTATTGACATTGTGGAAAGAACCGACTTAAGAACATTTCGCAGAGTTTGATTGTTCCGTTTGCCTTCTTGATTAACAATGAATCCGATACCATTTTATCACTTCTTGAATCTATCAACGACAATGGTCGGTCTGGTCTGGACGTTCTCATCCAAACATGGTGCGAAAACGCGGAAACGTTCCAAGGCTTTTGGCCTTCCCGGGTCAGCACTCTTGCACTCTCTAAGCTCTTCGCCTCTGGGAGATCGAGCCTTCAAAATCTCTCTGTTAAGGGTGATCTCATCGTGAGACGGGAGACCAGGAATAGTGAGTAGATATTATTTCGCACGTAGTTGTGATACTGAGCGACGAAGCTATCATGACACGATCAAAGACAAAGAATAGTGAGAGAGCTCACTCGGGTTCGTTCACGAGGACTGATGCATCCAATTTTCTAGCTCCACATGAATTTACTTCAGTCTCCTTCCCAGTTAAAGCACTCAAGATTATTGTGCATGACATTCAGTCTGGGGGCGACGCGGCCACTATTTCTGCTGCGCAACCGAAAACCTATGCTGTTGAATCGGATGATGAGGTACGTTTATTGTGGCCTGGTGTTGTGTCCTGACTATAGTTTGTTTAGGATGAGGACTGGGCTGAAGAAGAACAAGCTCATCAGGGTTTCAAGGAAGATGAGTTTGCCTTCCTTTCTGACATGCTTGGACCAAAAGGAATGGCCTTCGACAATGATGAGATCTTGGACGACAACGATGATGAAGATCTTAAAAGTGATCCCATTTCTCAGGTGGACATGCAGGTTGGTTTGCCCTCGTGATTTCCATAATCTGTTTCACTTTTATTTGCATAAATAGGCTGAGCTTCGAACCTTCTTGAGGGACTGTGCAACTCGCAATGCCAATGGCTTCCAACATATTGTGGATCAGTTGTCTGCGGAGGAAATGCTTGTTGTCCGAAACATTTTGCATGGAAGCCAGTAAAACCTAACTGTATAGAGACATAATGTACAGTGACTACTGAGCCAGAGAAATATGTTAGCTACTAAGAGTGGCCGATCATGTCCCAGTCTTCCTTTGTCCTGTCCTTTCAGTAGACGGTGATATTGGTGTACTTGTAAACAAGATGCCAGAGCATCAGTATATTGGCTTGGACAAGTTCAGCACGGCTTGGTCGTGGGAAAGATCTCCAGGAAATTGGGAATTTCAATTTGGTGGCGATTTATCATTATGGCTCCAACAAAGAAGGCGAATGTCTCGTCGAAAATAAGGTCATCGACCTCCACCTCATTAGCAAGAGTCAAAGGCGAAAACTTTTATCGAAATGCAAAACAAGTGGCCCGACTCAAAATGCAAAACGGTGGCAAGCCCGTCCGTGATAAGTCAGGGAAAATCGTCCAGGCTGCTGCATTCCAGAAAGGAGAAGACGAAACGAAACCTGGGAGGGTTCAACCTGACAGACGGTGGTTTGGTACGCGTTGGTAATGGTGCTGTAAAGAAAAAAACATGACAATTTATTCGTTCAGGAAACACTCGAGTGATTTCACAGACTGCCCTGGAACATTTTAGAGCTGGTCTTACCTCGAGAAAAGATGATCCATATTCTGTGCTATTGAGGAGGAATAAGTTGCCAATGGCGCTTCTGGATGATGCATCGAACCCCAATACTCGGAAGGTCTGAATCTCTGATCTCCGATTGTCCTAAATCCATGTTGATAACTTTTTTTTAGCGATCTCACATAGTAGAAACTGAACCTTTTGTGGACACCTTTGGCCCTAAGGCCCAGAGGAAACGACCAAGAATCGAAGTGGGAACCTTTGAGGAACTGAGTCAATTGAGTACTGAAGCGGGGAATAAAGCAGAAAACGCGGCTACATTGTCTGGTCAAATGGTTATCGGTACCTACCGCTTACTGGATTTTGTTTAATGTCTTGATTCTTTGCTCTAGAACCCCTTGCTTCATCGATTGTCGAAGCTCCAACGTACGCAGACTTGAATGAGCCAATATATGCTAAGGGCACTTCACGGCGTATATATGGTGAATTGTACAAGGTTATAGATTCTTCGGACGTCATCCTACACATCCTGGATGCTCGTGATCCCTTCGGGACTATGTGCGACTCAGTCCTGGAATATATCAAAAAGGAAAAATCGCATAAACAAGTGGTTCTGGTCATAAATAAATGTGATCTTGTACCAAACTGGGTTACAGTAAGTTTTTTTTTCTCTTTGTTGAATTGCTTACAGAAGGTACTGTGCTGCAGGCGCGTTATATCCAACATCTCATCCCTCGATACCCGACTATTGCCTTTCATGCATCCCCAAACCACTCGTTCGGCAAAGGCTCGTTGATTCAGTTATTGCGTCAATTTTCTAGACTACATTCGGACAAGAAACAAATATCCGTTGGTTTTGTTGGATATCCTAATGTTGGCAAAAGCAGTGTGATTAACACGCTCAAAAGTGGGAAGGTCTGCCGCGTTGCTCCAGTACCAGGAGAAACAAAAGTGAAGAGTTTTCTGTTTCTTTGTCGAACACGTCTAAGCATGAAAACTTAGGTGTGGCAATACATCACTCTCACCAAACGAATCTATTTGATTGACTGTCCTGGAATTGTCCCAGCGTCAGCCCATGACACGCAATCTGCCAAAGTTTTGAAAGGCGTCGTTCGAGTTGAAGCCCTTGCCACTCCCTCGGAACACATTCCTGCTCTCATGGAACGCGTCAAGCCTGTGTATCTATCAAGGACGTACGGTGTATCTCTTCCAGATGAGGACAATCCTGCGACATCATGGAACCCCGAAGATTTTCTTGATAAATTGGCAAGAATGAAAGGGCGGCTGCTCAAGCAAGGGGAACCCGATCTCGACGGGGTAGCCAAGATCGTGCTTAGCGATTGGGTTCGTGGTCGTATTCCATTCTTTGTTCCTCCACCAGAGCGACCAGAGGAGCTGAACGAAATGGAAGCCAGGAAAATGAAAAGGGATGTGAAGGGCAAAGGCAAAGGCAATGGAGAAATGCCTAGTGTCACGCAGAATCTGAAGTCGCTTATTCAGAAAAACACATTCATCCCAGAAGACATCCAGAAACTGGATGCGGAATTTGAAGAGGATGAGGTCGAGGAAAGTAGTGTGGAGGAGGATGCTGAAGAAGGGGATGGCTCTGAAACTGGGGATGTGGAATTGAAGTGGGACGATGTGTTTGAAGGAATCAACCTTAATTCCGTCGCCCCTTCAGATCCACCGGCGTCACCTCGAAAAGAACCGAGGATGAAAACTGGGAAGGTAGGCAGCAACGTTCTCTGAATCGCACTTTTCTTATATCCACCCAGCACAAAGCCGTCAACTTTTACAACACTGCAAATGTCAAAAACAAGAACCGGACGAAATCGGGTGTTATAAAATCCCTCCGATCCGGCCGACGGAAGTAGAATGTCTTGATTGATTACGTAATATTGACGTAAGCTTGCGCCTTATTCTGAATTTCCTAATTGGGATATGTTCGTAGATCAGAGTAGCTAGCTTTGCTCGGTATTCTGGAGAAATGTGATGTTTTCGAGGACAAGAGACTGTCGACAATGGCCATGAGTTAGACAAGCCGACGGAGGCAGCCGGGAAGACAATCAGACAAGCGTATCGTTTGCCGTGGGAAACCTGTTACCTTGCCAGAGATCAAGATAAAGGGTAAAAAAATCCGACCTCTTTTTCTATCATCCACCACCATGTCTATCACTAAAATTCACGCTCGCCAGGTATCCGTTTTCTCTGGACTTTTCATTATCCTTGCCTGACACCACTAGATTTTCGACTCGCGCGGCAACCCCACCGTCGAAGTCGACGTCCACACCGCCAAAGGTCAGATTTAGACGGGTAAGACGCCTTATGGGCTTATCGTTCTTTCTCTAGGTCGCTTCCGTGCTGCTGTGCCCTCAGGCGCATCGACTGGTATTCACGAGGCTGTCGAACTCCGTGATGGCGACAAAAATGCCTACCTCGGCAAAAGTCAGTATATCTATCCGTCATTTTTTGATTAGGTTGCTGATACTTTGGTTGTGAAACAAAGGTGTCAGCAAAGCTGTTGCCAACGTGAATGACAAAATTGCTCCTGCTCTTATCAAGTCAGGGCTCACCGTTGGCCAACAAAAAGACGTCGACGACTTCTTGATCAAGCTCGATGGGACCGCTAACAAGGGAAATTTTGGTGCCAACGCTATCCTCGGTGTCTCGATCGCCGTTTCTGAGGCCGGTGCGGCTGAGAAGGGTGTTCCTCTCTACCAGCACTTGGCCGATCTTGCAGGTGTTAAGCCTCCCTATGTCCTTCCCACTCCTGCTTTCAACGTTATCAACGGTGGTTCACATGCTGGCAATAAGCTTGCTTTCCAGGAATTCATGCTCCTCCCTACTGGTGCCAAGTCATTCACCGAGGCGATGAAAATAGGCACCGAGACTTACCACACGTTGAAGAAGGTTATCGCAGCCAAGTACGGTATTGATGGTGTGTATTGCTCTTCTTTTCAGTGGGGTACTTTTTCATGCATTTTTCAGCGGTGAATGTCGGTGACGAGGGTGGTTTCGCTCCTAATGTGTCTGGAGCTGAAGAATCTCTCGAACTTTTGGCAGAGGCCATCAAAAAAGCTGGCTATGAGGGAAAGATCAAGATTGCTCTTGATGTTGCTTCCTCCGAATTCTACAAGGAGGGCAAATACGACTTGGATTTCAAGAACCCCAACTCTGATCCTAGCAAGTGGATCACTGGTGCCGAACTTGCAGATCTTTACCTCGGTTACATCAAGAAGTATCCCATTGTTTCGATCGAGGATCCCTTTGATCAAGACGATTGGGAAGCATGGACCCACTTCACGAAGCAATGTGGGATTCAGATTGTTGGTGATGACTTGACTGTAACGAACCCTCTCCGCATCAAGACTGCTATCGAAAAGGGGGCATGCAACGCTCTCCTTCTGAAGGTTAACCAAATTGGTACAATCTCTGAATCTATCCAGGCGTAGGTTGAAAATGCTCCAAGTTGTTCGGCATTGCTTAATTTTTGGATTGTCAGTGCTCAACTTGCCCAATCTGATGGGTGGGGTGTTATGATCTCTCACCGCAGTGGAGAGACGGAGAACACGATTATTGCGGACCTCGCAGTGGCTCTTGGTGTTGGTGAGATCAAGACAGGTGCTCCTGCTCGTAGCGAGCGAGTTGCCAAGTACAACGCTCTTCTTCGTATCGAGTAAGTTTCTCCTGTCGTTTATGCTTGTCATATTCTCAATGGATCGATTAGGGAGGAGCTTGCTAATACTGGAGCGACTTATGCTGGTGATCGAGGACTGTCTGCTGGACGTAATCGTCCTGCTCTGTTGAAGTGATAAATTGAAAAAGTAGTGCTGTATACTGAACCACTGTATTTTACTACTGAATTGAGGCGTTGACTATCAGCATTGAATCCAAGATTAGACGTCTTCTACTAGTTCGTAGCCCACCCAGATGACCTCGGAACAACTACTGCATGCCACCAGGTGTTTACCCTCTTCCATTAGAACAGTTGATATAGTGTACGAGCCACCGCAGCGGCAGGGGTACGTCCAAGGGCCCTGTTCATCGTCATCTGGACCCTGATCGAATTCCTCGAGAGAGACGACTTGAGCTGGACGGGACACCGTCTGACTGCTATGCCAGCCAATCTTTCGAGCTTCTAGACGTGCATCGTACGCCGCCCGTAGGTCAGGGTTTGACAGCGTTGTGTATGCCTCTTTCAGGAGGGTGATGTCGACGAAAATATTTGTAGACTGGTTGATGCGTTTGTCTGGGTGTGATTGAAGGAGAAGACGGTGGTATGCGGATTTTATTTGGGAGTGGGGTGCATGTCGCGGGATGGCAAGGACGGAGTAAAAGTCTTGGAGGTGTGCCAGGGTGACAGTAATGGAAGAGATATAAATTGATGTCGTAAATTTATTCTTCACCCGTCGTCGTCGACAGCACCGACCACAATGCACCGCGAATCCCTGAACCCACCGCGCCCATCCACAGACACCGGGCTCGACTCCATATACAACATGTACGGCGACAGCAGCCGCTCAAGTTGCCATTCACCCGCCGGGCACTGCGCCCAAGTCCGACCGGCAGGCGACCGATCGTCGAGCACCCTCTCCCAAACCGTCACCCTCTCCAACAAACCTACCACCTATGAGCCCTCTGCTTTGCCCTACCACACCGACCACGAGAGGCCTCCAAAAACATATCTACTGCCTTCTACTATGGCCAGCGTAGAGAACAGCCCTCGAGTGTCTCTCGCCACCACGTCTTCCGCTCTCTATGCAACTCCAACCTCCACCTACAGATACTCTGACTTGTTTGAAAGTGATATCAACCCTTCAACAAGTGATGGTTCCTCGTCGTCCAATACAACCCCTGCTATCCCGGATTCGAAAGAATTCGCCAATGGTTCACTGCTCTCCTCTCCTCTGCCTTCCTCACACATACAATATTCTCTGCGTGGTTTACCCCCTTTACCACCTTCGAGGCAATCTACTCCTTCTCCTTCCCCAAACGCACCCCTTACTCCACAGCGATCCGAGCTCTTGAATGTTTCAAAACCTTCTATTGGTACCCCTTCAAGTAAGATTTCCCTCGTTCCTTCAGACGGCGAGGACCTCGATGCTTTTCATGTCCGGAACACATACGCCCAACTCGAGGCCTCAGGCGTCAAGGGGGATGGCTATGAGGAGGGCACCGAAAGGACTCGTGCTAGAATGAGAAGGCGCAGCGAACTTCAGGCTGATACTGCGCTAGCTGGTGGGTCAGACAAGAAGAGAGATTTAGACCTCAAGGAAATCCAAGTTCTCCAAAGCATAGACCGGTGAGTGGTTCTTAATATAATTATTTCTGCTCAATCTCAATTTTCTTTTGATTAGCTATGGTTTCTTCTCAAGCTCATCCCACGACCGATTGATCCTTCTCAGCTCTGGACCACTGCACAAAAAGCTCTCCCACAAATTGCGTCCCGGCCCTCCAGGCGCCACACCAACTCCCCAAACGGTGGCTACCCTCCCACCCGTTCACATCCACATTAAAGAGGCCTCTCGGATCTCCAAATGGAGTCGGATGCTCATGCCCCAAAAACGTCAGCTAGGAGGGAACGTCGAAGCGTGGTGGATCCGTCCTTCGAAAAGTGGCAAATTCCGAGAGAGGGTCTATAAGGGTATTCCTGATCGATGGAGAAGGGCCGCTTGGGATTTCCTGATGGCGAGAACCTCGGGTATGGCGCCTGGGCGGTATGAGTGGCTTGCAAGAGAGTATCACGAGGCGTTGGATAGGCCTTCGACCTACGACGTTCAGATTGATTTGGACGTTCCACGAACAATCAATGGGCATATCATGTTCAGAACAAGATATGGTGCAGGGTAAGTAAAATATCTCTCTCTTGCCTGATACCCCTTGTTCTGAAAAGAAATGCAAGTCAACGGTCTCTCTTCCACGTTCTGCATTCCTTCTCGCTCCACTGCTCGAGCTGCGGGTACGTCCAAGGAATGGGTCCCATCGCCGCTACCCTCCTATGCTACTTTGAACCAGAGCGCGTCTACACCTGTCTCGTCATGCTACACGACGCCTACAACCTCCATTCCGTCTTCGACCACGGCTTCCCAGGCATGCTCGAGGCCATCTACGTCCAAGAGCGAATCATGGAGTCCTCGATGCCTGCTGTGTACGCAGCATTCAGGAGACATATGATCTCCACAACCGCATATGCGACCAAGTGGTATATCACCCTGTTTGCAAATTCGGTGCCGTTCCAGACGCAGTTAAGGCTCTGGGATGCGTTTTTGCTGGAAGGTTATGATATTTTTATTGCTGTAGCAGTGGCAATCATTTGGGTTTACCGTGGTATGTATTATTCTCGTTTGAAAGAAAAAAAACCTGATTTGGCGTTGCTAGATCACATCACATCCAATTCTGCAAACTTTGAAACGGTCCTCTCGTTGCTTTCCTCGTTCTTTGTTCCAGAAGACGAGGATGCCTTCTTGTCGTGGATCAGCAACATGCTAGGAGACAAGAAGGTTAGGGGGAATATGGCTCAGTGGCGAAGAGACTGGCAGGCACTTTCAGCCGCTGGTAAAGAAGGCACCGCTTTGCTATAAACGAATCCAAAGGTTATCCCCCTTTCTGTGACTTATACTTAATTTCTATTCCTCCAGCACTCGCATCGCAGTTTATTGATGATATCGTGTTCTTTTTTATATGTCTATATCCCCTTCCCAACAGCGCCCCCTCTTAGGAACCCACTCTCAGTGAAATCTCTTCTGCTTTCCTTACACTCCTTCTTTGCAATATATATACACCTTGCGCATCGCCATTGTACCTATAATTTAAGGTCACACAACCTGTAATCCCAGACACATTTTGCATTCTATTTGTTCGGCTCAGTCCGTTTAGGTTTCTATGCTGTTCCCCCCTCCAAATTGATTACGATAGGTCCGTGAAGTTCCAGCCCATAAAAAAGAATCATTATATCCTTATTCATAAATATCCATGTCATCGTCCTCTTCTTCTTCGTTACCCCCACGCACTTGTAAATGATGCCGAGGCTCGTCAACCTCATCCTCGTCGTCATCTATTACTATGGCCTCCTCATGTTGGGTCTTCCATTTCTGGAAGAGTGACTTGCGTAGTTGCCGTCCAAGTGCATGTGCGACTTGGAGGGGAACTGCATTTCCGATTTGGCGATGTATCTTATTTGGGAAGAAAGGTCATCCAGGGTAACTTGAACTTCTTGGTCAAAACACTCACTGTGACAATATTCTGACCAATGGCCTCAAAGACAAAATTGTCTGGAAAGCCTTGAGATCTTGCCAACTCTCGAACCGTTACCATTCGGTGGCACTTTGGGAAAGTTCAAGCCTCAGTTTCGAGGAGAGGAAATAACTTACAAAAGGGTGTAAAACCTGACTTTGCTTTGCTGTAGGATCCACATTCGTAACGGTTGTTGGGAAAACATTGTTGCCATTCAAACGGCCATAGACACCTTTATACCCAAATGCATTTAGATAATATCACAAGAAAGACCTGACCGTACCCCTTCTGTAATTCAATTGAGCGACAGACGACATTGGATCTGCTACACCCCATTCCACTTGACTCGTTGGCAGATCTAGACAAGTAAAAATCAGGAAAAACCCAAAGAAAAGAAATAATAAATCCCAATGGACCTCGATAATCTGCTCCTGGTCTGAGCGGGATATTCAACACTCTAATGAACGAATGTCACCACTTTTTTCGTCAGATCACAAATTTTTTTCTTACCGAACGACTTTTTGTGGCAAAAGACACTTTGTATAATGCTGTATATCCACAGTTGGGTCCAAGCGCGCCTGATATTGGTAGGTCGTCTTCGGTTCGTGGTGATACCCAATGATGCCTGTAAAACCGCAATACGGCTCGGTTTTCTTGCATTTCACAGAACGTATCGTTTCTGCTCGCTTTTTTCTTTCCTCTCTCTTAGCATGGTTCTCGAATCTCGGATTTGGATGTTCCCTGTTGTTATTTTTTGAATGAGAAACCTTCATATATCAAAATTAATACGAACCAATCGAATTGAGGGAGGTCACCAATCGCATCCCAGATAGTGACAATAGGATGGCGTGCTACACCTTTCGTGCCACGAATAGGGTTTATTCTTCTTATCTGCTGTTGGCCGTCATAGTATTTAATAACATGATCTTTTGCTTCCGGGTAGTCGTGAGTCGGCTGAGGAAATTCGGGCAGCTGATAGCCTGCCTTGGCCGCAATAAGGAAGAAACGGACACGACGTTGAGGCGTCCCGTAATGTGCTGCCTGGAGAAAGCAGAAACGGACTTGGTAGCTAGAAGGAATATGAGGTCAATCAATCCGTTCACTACAGCAAAACTGGTTATGTGCCCATACTTCATATCAATCAGGCCTCGAATGAAGATTTTTAGTCCACCTTTCTCGATCTCTCCTTTGGCACCGTGCAGGTTTGCTCGGTCGGCCTGTAAATGGAAGTTGACAAAACCAGGAACGTTCTCGAAAAAGGCATATGTAGGCTTGTAGAAGTCGAGGTAAGACAGCGCGGTCAAGATTAGATTACTCTTCACGTCATCCGTCTTCTTGAACATATTGAGAGTTGAATGTGACTGGCTGTTCTCGATGTTAACTTGAATACCAATCTAGAAAAAAGATAACATCACTTGCCAAGGAAGACCAGCCACAATGACTTTAATATCCCCTGGTTTTGGTGGCGGTGGTACTTTCTTCTTGTCATCGATAAGTTGCTTTGGAACCTCGGTGGCATGGCCTTCGTGCGATTTTATAGCATACCTAAGAATGATGTTCGCGCACTGATTATATACGATGGTGTCTGGTGAATTACGGCTACAAGTTAAGTAAATCAACACCATCATGTCCAATAAAACCGAACCGACTCACTGTAGCGTTTTAGCGGCGCTTGGACCAATTTCGATAGCATGTGTGACTTTTAGACATTCGCTCCCCTCTTTCAAGCCTCGGCTGAAGGCACCAACACCTGCGAAAAGATCAAGTGTGGGCAACGGTTTGGGCTTCATGTGATGGAGAAACTCCAATAATAAATTCCTTCCTTTCAGCCTCTCCTTGCAGCACGGAGTGCATACATAGAGGTCTTGCCATGATAACCTCCGTCTGTCTTTCCATGTGTTCACTGCCAATTTGCGAAAGGAGTATCGTAGATAGAAATGCCGGTAAGACAAATTCAACCAGTCTTCTAGTGTCGCATCAGGGCCTTGGAATGATTGGATGCAGGGCGCGTAAATGATGTCGAGCAAATCTTCTGCATCAACCTTGGCTTTTTCGTCTGTCAGATACAAATGACGCTAAACAAAGTTAATTCGAAATTTAAAGTGAAAAATTAGGAAACATTTACACACCTCATCTTTGATCATGCTGGCAGGTAGAATCTTTCCCAAATCTGAGATCCTACCCACCTTCCTAACCGTGACAAACGCGGAGCGATGCTGAAACGTGACCCCGACAACGTAGCCAATGTTGCAAGGACCACTTTCAGCCCGATATAACACGAAATCTTCAAGATGAAATTGCTTCCCGGCGAAAGCTAATCCATGGGTTATCCCACCCTCGGTTTTCAATTCTAATGGTGAAACTTGGATGTCCCGTTCCTCTTGCAAGGCACAGGAGAGGCAATTATTCGGTGGTGATTGTTTAGAGAACATCCTGAGCCGGATCTGATCGACGTTCTCGACCGAACATAATGTGTGGTCATACATGAATCTGAACATCAACATTAACCAAAATCTCCGATTGCTCGATAACAACTCACTTGCAGAAAAAATCTTCAGGTTTCACCTTGTCTGATTCCGCAAAATAGGACAGCTTCACTTTGCCGGCTATTTCATGCAAACTCGCAAGCCCGCATTGGTTGCTAAGAAAGAGTTCCTGAGGATGTGCGACCTCTTCCATGATCGTTTGAGAACCATGATAAAACCATTCTACATGAAAGGTTTGATTGTGCATCATGATGTAATGTATTCGACCAAACCTATCCACGAAGTGAGGGATGTCAGTCGAGCCAAAAAGGTCTTCTTACCAAAAGAAATGATCGATTCTATCCCCAAGATGTGGGACAGGTGCATCAGTTTTGAAGACGATTTCTCTAGGCGTCAGAATAACGTCACCAATCTGGACGCAAAAAAATTAAGTTTCATTAGCTTCAAAAAAAAATTGAATTGAAAGTTGCTCACATTATAGACAACCCCATCAACTTGTACTGCCTTGTACATGTCATCCCTGACGCTGATCCTGTCCTCCTTCTTATAATCCACTTTCTTTCTAGCTTTCTTAGCCTGTCCATAAAGTGCCTTCAACGTTAGGTATTGCCTCTTTTTCTCGTTTTCGACCTGCACTTTGTTAATCGGAGGAGGTGGAGGTCCAACGACTTCGATTTCTTCCCTGAATAACCCCTGAGCAAGCTTAGCAATACGAGGAGTGACATGAGTCGCATTCTGGTTTTCAGCTTTGAGGACGGCAAGGTCGATATTACCGATGGTTGCTCGGGACTTTGGGAGGTGTTTGCTTCGAGGACCTCTTGCATGACGCCTGCGTGGTGGTCGGTTTGTTTGTTCCGAATGGACATGTCTTGTGATTTGTCGAACGAAAGGAACGGCTTTGACTTTTAGTAAATCACTGTCGTCCAAGATAGCTTGTTGAATTTCTGAAGCCTACGATCATCATTAATTGCCAACCTGGGACAGAGAGCTTAATGTAAAAGCATACCGAATCTGGAAGGTCCTGTTCAACGTAAGTGTGGCCAAACGAGTCTACTCTTGAGGTGAACTTCCCCAAGAATGAGGAATAGCTGTCATTTGGCCTCTTAAAGGCCCAAGCTATGACAATCTGTGCCACACGTCGCCGAGCATAGAAATGCTTATAGAACTCCGTGTATGCGTCTGCAGGTTTCATCAAAATATACCATGCATACATTGTCTCGATGTAGAAAGGTCTAACAAAACAATCTCAGTCAAATTTTTCAACCATGCATGAAAATTTTTAAAAAACCCACTCGCTCTCTTTTGTGTAATCAACAGTAGTCCTCATGATTGTACTCAGGCGAATCCTTCTGGCATCTAGTCTCTTCCCATCACCCTTTCCGCGTCTACCATCCGCCCCTACCTCGTCCAACTCATCTTCCAAGCCATCCTCTTGCCCATCATCTTCATCACTCACAAAATGAGCCTTTACCCGTCCAACGGCCTCGAAAGACCGATCGACGCCGTCATCTATTTCGAGAGCTTCGAGAGAAACAAGTTCGTTCTGGTGTTTCGGGTCAAAGATGTAGAAATCATAAAGCTCGCGAATAGGTTTGTCATTGTCGTTGTTGTTAGAGTTGTTAGGGACAGCATTGTCACCATCGTAGTCTTCGTATATATCATCGGCGTTCCCTCCCTCTAGTTCGTGGTAGGGGTCTTCGCCATCTATGATCAGCTTTTCATCTTCGCGTATCTCGTCGGCTCGAGGTTTGTAGAGAATCGCTAGCACACAAGAAAATCAGAAGACGATAACATGCAAAACTCTCTACCAGGCAAACTCACGTTTTGGGAGCTGTAATCTCTTAGGCACCTAGTGGACTCGATAAGCAGGCATAGAAAAATTTAAAATGAGGGTCAACTCACTCTGGCATCCCCATTTGCATCACTCTTTCTCTTCCCAAGGGAAGATATGCTTGCAGTACCAGAGGCTACCGACGAGGTTCTTGATCCCGTACTGGCACTAGCATCCAC
>Ga0307517_10000739_pt1 | contig 56416 bp, 40 predicted proteins | sample 23_EM_MG_FD_194515 | JGI IMG/M metagenome (GOLD analysis project Ga0307517, IMG submission 194515) | Populus trichocarpa ectomycorrhiza microbial communities from riparian zone in the Pacific Northwest, United States - 23_EM | ecosystem: Host-associated > Plants > Roots > Unclassified | place... | reverse complement strand
GAAGAATCGGGAAACGACGAAAGTCCCCAGTAAGCAATGGTCTGAGGGACAGGACCAAACCAAAGCCCATTGAGATGAGGAACCTTTACGCGGCACTGAACAACACGGAAGCATTGAACAACGAAAATGACCATATTATGGTCACGATACGACTACAAGGCACAACAAGACAAATTACAATTAACGCGATGATCGACTCGGGAGCAACCGAGGACTTTATCGACAAAGGGTTCTACAGCAAATACAACATCAGAACAACACAAGCAAAGACGATACAAGAACTTTACCTGGCGGACGGTCGACCCAGCGCTATGGGACCAATCACCCATACAGCGAAAGTACCTATGCACATCGGTAGCCATAGGGAATTGGCGATTTTCCAAGTGGCAAAACTACCCAACCATGAGGTCACCCTCGGAATGCCATGGTTAAAGCAGCACAGTCCCCAAATTGACTGGGGCCAAGGAAAGATCACCTTTGAAAGCAAAAGGTGTACGACGTGGTGTTTAAAGAAATCACCCACGGTATACGCGATACCAGAAGACGAAGCACGAGAAGAGAACTTGAAAGTCGAGTTCGGTGTTGCTCAAAACAAGAAAGATCAGCGAGTCAAGGTTAAGAAACTTGACCCGCAAGCGAAGATACTGACTCGAGGATTGGCACAAGCAGCAGGACACGACCTGTAAGCAAACGAAAACAAGACGATACCGGCCCGAGGACAAGAGGTTGTCCGAACCGGAATATCAATCACACTACCACGAGGAACCTATAGCCGGATAGCGCCCAGAAGTGGCATAGCAGTTAAACATCAGATTGCTGTCAATGCAGGCGTGATCGACTCCGCCTATACTGGAGAAAGCAAAGTGGTACTAGTCAACATGGGCAACCAAGACTATCAAGTCAAAAGCGGAGATTGGATAGCACAACTCATCACTGAAAAAATAGTCGAAAGCGACTATTACGAGGTCCAAACGCTCGAAAAAACCAACCGAGGACAACATGGATTTGGAAGCACAGGAACTTCCAAGGCACAGATCCGCGAGATCAGTGCCCGAGCCTTCGGAAGGTTTTACCGAAGACCGGATACGACCACTGGAATCCTCAAGTACAGCAAAAGAGAAGGACGCATAAGCGTAGAATCAGTCAACATTAGCACCGAGCTAGCCATCAAAAGCGGAAAATATCGAAAGCAACTAAAACTCGAAGAAATGGTGCCTCAAGAATATCATGAATACATGGATATATTCGAAGAAGGAGAAAAAGCTAAGCTACCACCACACCGACCGGGGGTGGACTTGGAAATCAAACTCGAAAAAGGAGAAGGACTCCCGATCAACAAGATATACGCACTTTCCCAGGACGAATTAAAGGAACTCAGGAGCTATATCAAACAAAACGAGGAGAGAGGATGGATAAGAGAAACCTACTCCGACGGGGGATCTCCCATCATGGTTGTCAAGAAAAAAGATGGAAAACTCTGACTATGTGTCGACTATAGGGCACTCAACCATGTTACCAAAAAAGACCGATACCCCCTACCACTCATAGGGGAAGCCTTGGACAGGCTACAAACGGCAAAATACTACACCAAATTGGACATCAAGGACGCATACCACAACGTCAGAATAAAAGAAGGAGACGAATGGAAAACGACATTCACCACAAAATACGGCACTTACGAATACTTGGTAATGCCTTTTGGGCTAACCAATGCACCTGCAGCCTTCCAAAGATGGATCAATAGAACCTTGCAATCATATATCGACATATGTTGCATAGTATACCTGGACGATATCCTAATATACTCAGACAACCTGGAACAACACAAAAAAGACGTGGCTGGCATCATCCGCGCCATATGGTAACAAGGAATGAAACTCAAACCATCGAAATGCGAGTTTCACCAAAGAGAAACAGAATACCTAGGATTCATCATCAACAACGAAGGAGTCAAAGTTGACCCTATCAAAACAGCAGCCATATGGGATTGGAAAGCACCTACTAACAAAAAGGGAATTCAGGAATTCATGGGGTTTTGCAACTTCTATCGACGCTTTATAAATGGATTCAGCAGAACAGCCAAAGCACTATACGATCGAACTAAGAAAGATATCATCTGGGAATGGGGAAACAAGGAACAAACTGCCTTTGACGAGTTAAGACCGAAGTTATGCTCAACCCCAGTGTTGACATACTTCAAAGCGGGAAGACCACTGCTTGTCGAAACCGACACCTCACAATATGTCTGCTCAGGCATATTGTCCCAACAGGACGAAGACGGAAAACGGAAACCGATAGCATGCCGATCCAAGACGATGAAACCGGCCGAATGCAACTACGATGTACACGACAAAGAACTATTACCAATAGTTCAAGCGCTCAAAGAATGGAGGCGATACCTTAAAGGAAGCGGACAACACTTCAGAGTCTTGACAGACCACCAGAACTTGATAAGATTTACGACCACTAAAGAGTTAACTGGACGGCAAATCCGATGGAGTGAAGTTTTGAGCGGCTTTGACTTCAAAATTGAATATCGACCGGGAAAAGAAGGAGGCAAGCCAGATGCCTTAACTTGACGAAAAGCAGATATACCCCAAGAAGGAGATGAACGACTTACAGAGAAAGAAAGGATTCTCCTACCAAGAGAGAAATACTACGACACCAGCATCCAGGAAATGGAGACAATGAGACTCGAAGAAACAAGTTACCAAGAACTTCGCAACGAGACGGCCCAAAACGAAGAAATTCAAACAATAAGGAAAGCTTTGGAAGGAGGAGACAGAGAAATGAAGGGAGTGGCCCTAGGACTATGCCAATGGAAGGACAAATACCTAGGGCACCAAGGAAAGATTTGGGTTCCCAACAAAGATGGAATTCGGACCAACCTTATACGTCAACATCACGATATTCCGCAAGCAGGACACGGAGGAACGGCAAAAACGACGGAGCGCCTACAACGCAAATACTATTGGCCTCATATGCGCAATACGATAAAACAATACGTCAAGAATTGCGACATTTGCCAAAGAACAAAGGTGGTACGGCATGCACCTTATGGACTGATGAAGCCAAATGAAGCCCCGGATCGACCGTGGAAATCAATATCCATGGACTTCATCACAGACTGACCGGAATCAGCAGGAGATGACGCAATTCTGATCGTCATCGCTCGACTCACAAAAATGGCTCATTTCCTACCATGCAATAAGGAAATCAATGCACGGCAATTCTTGGACCATTTGATGAGGGAAATATTTCGATTACATGGGCTGCCCAAAGATATCATAACGGATCGAGGATCCATATTTACTTCCGATCGATGGAAAGAAACGACAAAACAACTGGGAATAGAACGAAGATTGAGCACGGCATTTCATCCTCGAACGGACGGACAAACCGAACGTACGAATTCCACTTTGGAACAATACCTCCGAGCCTACGTCAATTATCAGCAAGACGACAGGAAGGAGCTCCTATCAATGGCAGAATTCGCATACAACAATAAATATCAAGAAAGCATTAAGAGCACACCCTTCTTTGCAAACTACGGAGTCAACCCCGAATATCAGACCATCGGGCACCTGATGCAAGGAAAAATCACACCACCGGAAGACATGAGTCAATTACACGATACCCTACAAGCGGAAATGACTGAAGCGCAACTAAGACACAAGGAATACTACGATGCAGGAAGAACGCGCGATCCGAATTTACAATCAGGAGATATGGTCTGGTTATTGCTAAGAAATATACGAACAACAAGGCCATACAAGAAACTGGACTACAAGAAAATTGGACCCTTCAAAATCGTGGCCAGGATAGGAGAAAGTGCTTATAAGCTCAATCTTCCACCATCGATGAGGATCCACAACACATTCCATATTTCTCTGCTTGAACTATATCACGACGATAAGTTTTCTTCGCAACTAACACAACCACCACCGCCAATTATCATCGAAGGAGAACCTGAGTACGAACTCGAACAAATTATCGATTCTCGACTACACTACGGAAAACTACAATACCAGGCCAAGTGGACCGGTTATCCTCCTGAACACGACAAAGTCTGGTACCCATACGAAGATTTCGAAAATGCAGGCTTCGCAAAACAACAATTCCACCAAAAGTACCCCAGGAAGCCCTCTCTCGATCAAGATCGAGGAACAAGAAAACGGGGAGACTTGGGTCTCCATAACACCACCGCCGCAACTCGCACCACCACCCCCTCCTCCCCGAATGACGACACCAAGACCCCCGACACCGAAAAAGGCCCAGGAAGGGTGGGAGACTGCCGTGGGACTACCCATGAGCCCACCATATCGAGCCCCACACGAGTGGGACGAAGCAGAAAAGAAGGAACGAGCCCGAAAGGAGCACGATGTGCTATCATGGACGGCATGCTACGACGACGGGTGCCAAGTGCACTACAGAGACAAGGAAGCCGTGGGATGGTTTTCCCAAGACCGATCTCGGTCTGTGCCATCAGTACCGGTATCGCACCGGAACAAAAAACAACAAAGGAAACGCCATGGGCAGAGCGTGACATGGTACGAATGCTACGACGACAAATGCTTCGTACATGTGCAAGAGAAGATCAAAGCTGGGTACTATCCCCAGGAAAACGGCGAGAGGAAACCCGTCTCAAAACGGCACGGTAGACACCCCTCGCCGGAACAGCGAAGGAAATTTGGTGCCGTGAGGACACGGCAGGAGAGGGAGGGGAGTGAAAAAACTCAACCAGACTTCGGAGCCCTACAGAGGCAAATCCAGGAACTGCTAAACGAAACGCAGCAAATCCACGAAAAGGACGAAAAAACCCGACGGGAGTTCGCCAACTACCAGACCATGATAGGACGAATGGGCGAAGAAATCCAAGGACTTCGCGGAACGGTCGGGGGATCTGGTTTCAGCATTGCGAGGTTGAGAAACAAGATGGACACCAAAAAACGAGCCAACAAAGAGCTCGAACACAGGAACCACAGCCTCCGAAAGGAGCTCAGAAGAGCTGGCCAGAGGTTGTTAGATCTGGGAGTGTAGCATCGTGGGACCGATGCTAGGGGGAGACGGGAGCTAATGTCACAAATGGTGACTAAGCAAGGCAGATTTTACATGACTCATACTTATGAGTCATAAGGTATGTTGGATTTTACACTACGACGTCACTTGACTCATAGTTCTCATATGACTACACACTTGCGAGTCATTGTTATATTATGATTGGTTGATTGTTTTATGATTCACGATTGGGACATCACATGATGTAATGACTTTCGCACCTGACTCATATTATGAGTCATGGGTTTCACACATGGGACTCGTTTGAGCACATGACTTGTTTTATGGGTTTTGATTGGTTAACGGAATGTTGCGCAATGACTCATATGAGTCATAGATGGATTTCGCGCTATGACTCACTACGAGTCATAGAGGTTTATGTAGTACGAAGTGATGAGTCACCAGGGTTAGGGTTGTGAGAAGAGCCTATATAAGGCGCTTGGTTCAGACCAAGGGATAGGCCAGGAACCATCTCTCCTCCACCTCCGGCGATTGAAATCTCAACACCACGGGAAATCATCGTCACTTCCCCCCACCCACCTCTCTTCCCCCACGATGGCTACTGCCTAGGGGTTGAAGTTAAGCCATCTTCCCTCCTCTCCTGGGGCGCGCATGCCTCCCCTCCTTCGGGTTCTCGTTCCTGTCCTTGGTTGACACTCGCTCATGAAGTTCGGTTCTCCCCCTTACCCCACACTTGCTTTGCACCTCGCTTAGCATTTTGCATGGTCGGAAAGCTTCTCGCTTCGTTCACGGTCAGCGATATGGCGTCCGGACTCTCGGTCGAAGTAAGACTTCGGTTCTGCTGGCCTTGTACCTCTGATGGGGAAAGCTTCGGTTAGTAACGTCAAGGTCTCGCTCGGTTTCGCTGTCGTCCCAAAAGCCCTTGCTATGGCCCGTTAGTCGGTTGTGGCTAGCCTGCTCGCGATCCTTCCTCCACCCCCCTCCCGGTTCCGTCCGCTGGCACTGTACTGCCCCATAAGCTGGCACCTTACTGCTAATCCTCCTCCCCGGCTGGCACCCTACTGCTCCCCACCCGCTGGCACCCTACTGCTACTCACCGGCTGGCACCCTACTGCTCATCGTCGTTGGCTGGCAACCCCTCTGCCCGGTGGCTCCGCTCGCCCACCTACCTCTCTCCCTCCTGCGATTTACTCTATGGTCGCAAACCTTGCTTGGGTTGCAGTTGATCATGGTATTGCACTGCCTCCTTGGTCTCTCCTAAACGCCGACGCGTCGCCAGCCTCCGGTCAGTCCCGACCGTGAACCGGGCTGCCCCTTACGGCGACCAGCCGCGGGGCCTTTTGGTTAGGCATATTGGCAATAGTAGTTATATCTAGGTGTTTCGTTGATTCTTTTCTTAGTGTTACCTGGGGGCCTGCTGAAGGGTTTGGGTCAAACTCCTGTATGTTTCTATGAGTTGTTTCCCTACGTGTCTGAGGTGCGAGTCTTAGGTGCTAGGCGGGGGAGGTTTCTTCTATGGTCTCGGGGGGTTTCATTTTTCCTATGACGAGGTGAAGTGGGCGGGATGAAGTTTGCTTATAGGTTTTTTATCTCCATAGCTAGCGCTGCATGAGTCTTTTGTACCTTTAAACATAATAACGAATTGATTACAAAAAAAAAAAAAAAAAAAAAAATTTGACCAAGGGATAGGATCTTCACGCAACCATCTAAGTACTTTTCTATACTTCAAGATATTGCAATACGATTATACTCTACCCTCTTTACCTACAAATCCTCCCCTACGAACGCCTACTATAATTGAACCCGGAGACTATTGTGATACTCTCGACGCGCCACGCGAACATAGAACTATTGTAATAGTTCTATCAAGCACGACAATCCATCCACCGTACTATCTGACGAGATAGTATCTTTCGACGGATCTCTCAGACAAGCAAGCCAGTTCCGTACTATTTGCAGAGATAGTATCTCACTACGCCCTATCGTAGACCAGAAGACTTGCTCACTCTAGGAAATAACTGTCGTTGCCTGTTGCCTAACTACCTAACAATAGGATTGTTACACCTACTGGGATTTGCTGGTCTTCGGGTATTTTCTTTGACAGGTTGGGAACAAACCTCCTGTCTCTTGTAGATCAACAGACAAACTGGTGGCTAGAGTTCGTTACGGGGCGGACGGGGCCCCGAAAAACGCGGGCCCCCGGCCCTTTTCCCCGCCCCGCCCCACTCAACGGCCTGGGGCGGGGTGTCTTTTTCGGCATTCCCTGCCCCTGTCCCCGCTCAGGCCCCCGCCCCACCCATACCCCAGACGGGTCCCCGTTAAAAATAGGTGGTAACAAACGGGGCCCCGTCCAGGGAATGAGTGCGGGTGGGCCCCTGACGGGGGCAGGGCGGTGATTACCCGAAACATACCCCCCCCGGCCCCGTGTAAGGGCGGGGTCTGGCGAGTCAAAACCCGCCCCGCCCCGCCCCGTAACAAACACTACTGGTGGCCCGGGCTGGGTTGCGAGGATAACTTACTCTTTTTTTTAACAGCTGGGTGATCATGAGCCCTCGGTTATAGGCGTTGGGATCTATTAACCGGAAGCGACAGGGATATATTTGGCTGGTTAGCCTAACAAACATTTCATACCTTCTCGCGTGGGTTTGTACGCCGGGGTATGGTCCTGGCAGCCGCTCACGAGATCCCAAGGCTTAGTTGAGAACTGACCATGCAACTGATATACATATTCCAGGACCCGCTGCAACCCCCAAAGCATGGGTTCGGAGTTAGATCCAAATTGCCTGAATACAACTCTTGGATTGAGGGAAAGCTATTACCCAATCTCGACATTGTTGAAATTCCGTTATATTTCCTATGTTCATTTCATAACACTACCATGTATTCTTTTACTTAGTTTGTGTTTCGGCTCCACCTGTACACCGCTTACATTACTACAGCTAAGATATATATTATGGTGTTTTAGGATAATATTTGCGGATTTAACATGTGCTTTTCTATCCAGTGTTAAGGACTTTATGCATCTCTTATGCACTATTATTGGTCATGATATTTCTAATATTCACATCACACCCTCATTGTTTCACGCACATTGTTTAGGATTACTTGGCAGGATGTCAGGGTCAAACATGTTCGCACTTATGTTTCTTACATAGTTTTCCCTATATTTCTTTCATACATATGGGCGCACACTTTTGTATAAATATGCTTGCTACCGCCCACCTGTTTTGGAATAATTAAGAACCAGAACTCCTACCAAATCTGCTCTATACTCCTCACCAAGCGTGCCTCGCAATCCCCCTCGCACTTGCGCAGTATTATCCACATAGAATAGATTGTGCCCCTGGCGTTCACATTTTGAACAGACATTCGGGCGGGGGGGGTCGGCAATGTGCTGTTTTTTGCTCCCGGGGTTTAGATTATCGGTTCTCAGCGCTTCCAGGGGTCTTATACCCTCAACTAACTTCTATTATGCTCTCACTGGCACTGCCAAGGACAGCACTCGGAGGCGATATTGGAATCGGCTTTTCACTACCGGCAGGCCCTCTCCCTGGGCGTGGTAGCTCAGCTTGGGAATTTGTTGTGCTGTGAAATTTCTTTAGCCTCTAAGTTAGGATCCGTAGATCCTCCGGGGGAACGACATATATATTGTTATGAGATCTGGATGGAGGTGGAACGTTCGGGGCAGATGAAGAAGGACAAAGAAGCCAAGGAGGAGAAGTATGTATATTCTGCGGATTCGTATCAAGCTGTCTTTCTTACATGTCTATCTACTGCGATACAGAGGGTTTATATAGTACAAGATACAAGAGGTATCTCCAAGGGTCTAGCCTCCGGAAATCATTCCGGTACCCAAAACGCCCATCCTTCCGACTCCAGCTCCGCATTACCCTCCGGTGCCTTCTCGCTTTATACTCCGGCCCTAGTTCCGGCCATTGATGCGAATCCTCATATATAGTACATGACCAGGTATACCCCTTGCTCCTCCTTGCTTGATAATCTGTGACAAAGGAAACTGCTCGATGGACTAATCGCCGGTGATTTTTAACACTCCCCCTCACCGGGGATTAGATCCTGAGTCGTAGTATGCCTGGTGTTCTCCCAATTCAGTTTCCGAAACTTGCTGTCCTTCTGTTCTGGTGTCGGGCCAAGTCCCAGTCCAAGAACATGCTTTTCAAACTGGGGTCGGGGAAGAGGCTTTGTAAAAATATCAGCGGTCATTTCATGGGTGGGGCAGTAAAAGAGTGAGATGGCTCCGGACTCCACATGTTGTCTGATAAAGTGGTACTGAATGTCAATGTGTTTTGTGCGTGCATGGTATTCCGGGTTTCGGGTAAGTGCCATTGCCCCTTGATTGTCGCATTGGAGCTCCCGTATCTCTTTCCCATGCTTTTGTGCCCCTAGTCCCCGTAGTAACTCTCCTAACCATATCGATTCCTTCACACCCTGGGTCAATGCCATGTATTCGGCCTCCGTAGAGGACAAGGCAACACTTGCTTGCTTCTTACTTGCCCATGATACTGCCGCTCCATTAATCATGAACACATAGCCACCAATTGATTTCCTGTCCTCGCCGGCGCCCCAATCCGCATCAGTGAACCCACCGCAGTATCCTCCCCCGTAGGTAAGGCCAAACCTTTTCGTTCCTGCGAGGTAGCGAAAGATACGACGCACAGCAGTCCAGTGTGGGGGTCCCGGGTTGGAGCTGTGTTGGCTAACTGCCGATACAGCGAATGCTATATCTGGCCTCGTACCGATCATCACGTACATGAGTGATCCTACTGCCGACTGGTATCTCTGCTGATTTATTGAGTCGGTGTGGTACTCTATAGGGGACTTGTTTAGTCGCGTATTTGGGTCCGCCGGAGTACTAACTGTAGCACAGGAAGACATTCCGTGCCGGGAGAGAATTGCATTGAGATATCTTTGCTGGGTGAGGTGGAGGAGCCGCGTTTGTCGATTTCGTTTAATCTCCATTCCCAGGAAACTCGTTAATGATCCTAAATCTGTCATTTCAAACTCTTCCTGTAACAGTATTTGAATTCAGGTAACATTCTCGGGACTCGGAGAAGTAATTACTAAGTCATCCACATATAAGAGCAGAATGAGTTTAAAGAAAACTATGGATATAAACACTGTGGTCCTGCTCGCTTCGCTGAAACCCATGTTGAAGGAAAAAGCTGTTTATTTTCCCATACCACGCGCGGGGAGATTGTTTCAAACCATAAATCGATTTAACCAAGCGGCAAACAATTCCGGCCCCTAGCCCCTGAGTTTGGATTTCCGTGTGAAGACCTTCTGGTATTTCCATATAAACGGTCTCTTCTAGCTCACTGTGTAGGAATGCTGTTTTGACATCCATCCCCGCCAATTCCCAGTCATTCTCGCAAACTAATGCCAATAGGGAGCGGAGGGAATTGAATTTAGCAACCGGGGCGAAGGTTTCCGAATAGTCCAAACCTTCTCTCTGACTATACCCCTTGGCCACAAGTCTTGCTTTGTATCGCCCATCATCTTTGCGCTTGAAGAGCCATCTACAGCCAATTGGATCTCGCCCCTCTGGTAACGATGTAAGCTCCCACGTTGAATTTCTGACCAGCGAGTCAACCTCTGATTCCCATGCCGCATACCACTCTTCTGAGTCCTCTCTTGCTAGAGCCTCACTAAGCGTTTGCGGCTCTTCCAGGTTGGCTAGCATCGCACGCCATGGCTGTGCGCTAAAGTGTTGATCCTGATTTCGTTGTCGCTGCGAGCGTCTTAGTCCATTTCCGCTAACCGCTTCTCTTCTAGCATCAAAGAATCCTGGCGGTGGACGAACAACAATGGTGTCTCCGCCAAACTCTTCCTGGTTTGGTTCATCGCTGCCTGTTTGTTCCGGAATTATTTCTCCCACACTGCCCTCTTGTCTTTCCCCCTCGCTGCTGTTATCCTTTTCCTCCACCTCCGGTAAGGATACTTCGATCTCATTCCCAGGTGGGGACTCTAAGCTGCCAGTCTTGATCGTATCTAGCTCATCAATGATAACATTGCGTGAGCTATGGATCCGTTTTGTTAAAGGATTGTATACCCGATACACCTTACTTCCCGCATCCTCATCATAGCCGATAAGGATGCATTTCGTTGACCGTGAGTCGAGCTTCTTTCGCTGTTCTTTCGGCACCAAAGTATGGGTTACTGATCCAAAGGTTCTCAAGTGCCCAATGCTTGGTTGTGTTCCAGTCCAATATGTGAGAGGGGACAGATCTTGGTAGGAGCGTGAGGGAAGTCGGTTCTGGATATGTGCTGCAGTGGCGACAGCGAATCCCCAGAAGCTATTATCCAGTTTCGCTTCTTCAATCATACAGCGTGCTGATTCCATTAAGGTACGGTTGGCTCTTTCTGCACGCCCGTTATGACTGGGAGTATATGCCGGGCTAACACTGTGGGCTATTCCACATAGGCGAAGGTACGATTTGAATTGCTGTGCAAGGAATTCTCCGCCCCCATCTGTTCTGAGACATTTAATCTCACGCCCTGCAGCTTTTTCTGCTCGTACCTTGTATGCCTGGAAGGCCCCCAAGGCCTCACTCTTAGTCTTCAAGAGTGTAACTGCTATACGACCACTTTTTTCATCTATAAAGGTAATAAAATACCTTTCTCCGGCAATGGTACTGACTTGCATAGGGCCACAGATATCCGAATTGACAACTTCTAAGAGGTCTTTTGCCTTCTCCCTCGTACCGGTAATTGGTTCTGTGTGTTGCCGGCCGATGGCACAAGTTTCACATATCCTGCTATGCCCATTATCGTTCGTGCCCCGTTTGATAGTAAATTCGCTAACTCTTGGTTGTAGATACTGAATGCTGGCCTGATCTAGGGTTCGATGGCCCAATCTCCGGTGCCATACCTCAATCGTTTGTGGTATAGATTTGTTGGTCGCAAGCCCGAGATTTGCTTGCTCCGAGCTCACGGGCTTCGGTAAGAGGTACAGGTTTCCCTCCCTTTCACCCTTTGCGCATGTCCTCTCTGCATATTATACATATCCTCGCTCCAAAGCTAACATTGAAGCCAGCGTCTATCAGTCGCGCTACTGAAATAAGATTCCCTCCAGCACGAGGAACATGTAGTACTTCCGACAAGTGCAGTTGTCCGATACTTACATCTCCCATTCCAACCGCCTCAATTCGGGATCCGTCTGCAATCTCGATTCCTTTCCCTGAGATTCCACGGTATGTCCCCTCCACAAAGCTCTCCTTCTTGCTGCATAAGTGTTGGCTAGCTCCTGAGTCGACTATCCAGTCTGCATTGTCACTCACACGATGTGCCAGATCGTGAACGGTAAAGGCCAGGCCTGTTTGATCTCCCGGAGATTTCGGGCTGCTGACCTTGCCCTCGTCGGCCTTTCTTTTGTTACAGTCTCTCTTCCAGTACCCCTCTTTTTGGCAGTAGAAACATTTCCCTCTGGGCTTAGATGTTACCGCTGCTTTGCCAAAGCTGACTCCGGTGTCTGATCTTCCAAGACTGAATACATGGGGCATCCGCATACCCCCTCGCTCTCCATTATATCTACTTCCACCTCGACCACGTCCATAAGGCCTGGCAGCAAAAGCGGTTACCGAGGTGCTGTGGTGTGTGCCTTGCGATGTTGTATGGGCTACCTGTCTGCGGGCAGATTCTTGGAGGAGTCGGCTGGAAAAGATATCAAAGGTAACGTCATCTGCTCTGGATTGAAGAGCCATGATAATGGGTTCATAGGACTCCGGAAGGCTGAGACTTAATAGAGTTACAAGTTCGTTATTGTCGATTCCTTTCCCAGTTCCTGATAGGCTCTCCACTTGAGTTGCTAATTCTCGGAATTTATTTAAGTGTTCAGCCATGTCGTCACCTTCAATCATCCGGAGGGCCCAAAGTCTCTGCATAATGACCATGCGTCCGCTTGCTCCGATCCCTTGGTGGACAATCCTAAGTGCCTACCATGCCTCCTTCGCCGTTGCACATTCCTGGATGTGTGTTATTTGTGAGTCTCTCACATTTAGGGTTAAGATGGTGAAAGCGGCGTTATCCCTAGCTAGGTCTTTTGCATTTCCCTTTTCGATGTTCTGTTCAATCGCCGGCAGTAATCCTTTTTCCTTAAGGATACGAACAATTCTGAACTTCCACGCCTGGTAGTTACTTTTTCCAGAGACAATTGAACCATCCAGCTTTTCGATAGACTGGGTCAGTGAGGTGGTACTAGCTGGTGTGGCACTGGGGGCAGGCATATCCGGCTGGGTGGATGATGATGCTGACATGGTGCGTGAATGACAGGTCTGAATGCGGTTTCTGAATTCTGGATGGACACGGGAGTGTGTAGGGATGGCCGTTCAGTGTCGCTGCTGTGGTTCTGGTCAGGCGGTGCTGTCCGGGCTCATAACCTATTGTTATGAGATCTGGATGGAGGTGGAATGTTCGGGGCAGATGAAGAAGGACAAAGAACTTGAAGCCAAGGAGGAGAAGTATGTATATTCTGCGGATTCGTATCAAGCTGTCTTTCTTACATGTCTATCTACTGCGATACAGAGGGTTTATATAGTACAAGATACAAGAGGTATCTCCAAGGGTCTAGCCTCCGGAAATCATTCCGGTACCCAAAACGCCCATCCTTCCGACTCCAGCTCCGCATTACCCTCCGGTGCCTTCTCGCTTTATACTCCGGCCCTAGTTCCGGCCATTGATGCGAATCCTCATATATAGTACATGACCAGGTATACCCCTTGCTCCTCCTTGCTTGATAATCTGTGACAAAGGAAACTGCTCGATGGACTAATCGCCGGTGATTTTTAACAATATATTGCTTCAGCTGGGGTGGGTAGATTGTAAAATACCGGGTTTAGTGAAAGCGAATGAAGAGGTACCAGTCTATGGTTTTGCTACTTGCGAGTCCGAGATCACGAAAAAAGTACACAGCTGTGGTGTAGCTCTCGGGGGAATAGTAATTTTGCGCACTCAGTAATACACTCTCAGCCGTAAGCAACGTTGTTTAGCGACAAGAGGATCTGAATCTTGGGGATGCGCCTTATCCGCATGGGTATTTCATATACTGCTTTCGTTTTACAGCAGATTATTACAATTTTCCGACTCGCTCCTACTCTTAGAGTTGCCAGCCTCGGCAAAGACTGTTGGGAAGGTCCTCAGCTCTTCCCTCTTCCGCGACATGATTATTCATTGCCACGAGGGCATGGGTCGCAAGGATTTAATGGCAAACCCGGTCCCCCTTCAAGAGCGTTTAGTTTTCCCATACTTACGAGTTCCCTATAGCGAAGTGACTGGCTTGAAAAATGTTGAAACAACAGGTGATAGGGTTGATGCTTCTTGGTCTTGCTGAGGCGGTGATAGGTCCGGGGCCTATCTTCCATCATCGGAAGCGAGCCGATGTTTCTTATCTTTTGTTGTGGATATATTTACCGATCGTATTCGCGAATGCTAGTTCAATAAGAATAAAGTGTATATGAGGGACTCGGAGAGAGACTGTTTCGGTGACTTCTTATTCCAACAATCGGGTGTGAACCAATCTACTTAAATACAAAACATATAAACCCCTCATGCATAAGCATCATACGATTTCTGCTTCTTCTCACGCCATCCAGTTACCCCTCATACCCCTCTTTGCTTCCCCGCTTTGCTACGTGTCCTACCCCTCTTTTCGCTTCCTTCACCGAGTGCCAGACTCAACGGACAGTTCACCGGAATTCTTCTAGCATCTTCTTACTTCTAGTGTGGGGTTGTTGGCGGTGAGGAATTCAAGGTGAGCGCCGGTGATTCACAATAATGTTGAGGTTGGTGGGGGATTGGACAATGTTCAAGCAACGAATGTGTTAGCTAAAAAAGTGAAGGTGATCGGCCTTCCCCTCATCTTCGTGCCGATTTTCAACAATCTTCTCTTCACCATCTAGATCTAATATCTGTTGCATACGTGTTCCGGTAGCTCCCTCTTGACCACTTTAGGAACTATTCTGGGGCATTCGAGAATAGGTGTCTGGTACTTGGAGAATTCTACCAGCCCGGGAGTCCAGTCTTCAGTTTGTGCCCCTGGTCATGTGGTGCTTAGTGATAGGGTAACGCCAATTCTTCAAAGCTGAAAACATATGCATAACTAATTGCTATCATGAAAGACTAGGAAACAAAAAACAAGCTAACTCCCATATTGCCCGACAAACACCCGGTAATCCGCCCTTCTAATCTCGTCTTGGTCATGTGATTCCACTGTGGGAGGCATTGGTGAAGCGGTCGCTGCCCTTGTCGCAAGGGATGGTTGGAACCGATATGCCCCTGACTGACAATGAGGGCGCTTGATGCCGATAATAGGGTGGTGGGTGGGTGACAAAGAACGCGAGCTGTAGAGAGGTTTGAGGATCTCGTGTTTTCGGGAATTTGGGGTTTCTGTGGGATCTCGTGTTTTCTCGGGGACTTGGTGCTGTTAAGGGTGGTGGGTGGCCCACGGGCCCACCGTGGTAGAGCTATGGCCTCGCGCTTAGCGCGCACCCGGCTATACCTTTTTCCATTGTCCTCCGAGACACTCTTCCCGCCCTTGGGGGATAGCGCCCCCGCTTTGCCCAATTGGCAACGGCTTGTTCCAATCCCTCATGATAGTAAGTATATGAGGCCAGGGAAAGTAGCTCAGAACCCCAGGCTGAGATTCACCTTGTTAACGAGGCTGCGCCCTTTCGACAAATGGTCCAAGAATTTAACGGGATTGGGATTGTTTGGGAACACCGGTAATAGTTATACAATCCCAAACTGTTTGATGAGCAGCAAAGGCCAATGGGCTAATCGTGTAGATACTACGGAGAGTCATTTTTCAACAACAAGGTTTAGGCACAGCGGATTCGGGGTTCAGATACGGATTGACGCAAGTTGATTATATATAGCAGATATAAGGGGGTGCGATTGGGACGGGGGACTTATCGAGGGGGTGGGCGGTCGGAAAGTGATCAAACAGAAGTGAAGAATAAGATAAGACGAACAAAGACAGAAACGAAATGCGATGAACTGATGATGAACAAATCAAAGGAGAAACAAGCCTCCTTTTATCCTATCCTTCCTCCGTGACATGCTACCAGCGTATGCACAATCTTTCTCCTCGGTTCCTTCTACTCAGTAGTTGCGATATCCTCTTTCCCGAACAAGGTCCGAGGTTGGATCAGAATTTCCCGCGGGTATTGAAATGCGGCCAGCCGTAGGTTGTGTGTAAAGCCGAGGGTAAAGCTGATCTTCGGTTATCGTGAGTGTTCCTGTTTCAGTGCCGTGTGATTGGAGTTTGATCTTGTTGCGTCGAGTATGCAGGATCAATGTTGGGGATCGTCTGAAGCTAATGGTGGTGGAACAGTCCTAGAGCAACGGTGTGTAACAGATGGTAGTAGTAGCGTTTCTTATCCACCGCACATAGGAATATATGCATGTGATGAACAGCCAAATTTCCAACAGTCATAGCAGTTTACATCTCTCTTACCACGCCTGTGGAAGAGTTCCTGTGGCTGACCACTGCCCACGCCCTTGCAGATATCCCGGTAGCACAGTCTGTCGATCGCTAATGGCTTTCACTGACTAATAACTAGACTTTTGCTAATAGCTTCACCCTTCAGAATTTCTCCAGCATAGACTTGACGCCAGCCTCTACACCCTGGGTGTTCCTCGGCGCCAACTATCCTGGTATACGTGCAGCACTTGTTCGGGAAAAGTACCCGGAGACAATATTTGCCTCGCTTTCCCCATCCGCACCTGTCCATGCTCAGATCGATATTTCGGTATATTGGGAGCAGGTATATCGTGGGCTCAATTCGATGGGGTTCAAAAATTGCACCAATGACATTGTCGCAGCGATCAAGTATATCGCTGACGAACTCTCTAGAGAAAACACCGCTGCGGCTAAAAAGAAACAATATTTGGGAGTTGGTGCGCAGAATAACTCTAATGAGTGCTTTGCGGAAATCCTGAAACCTATCTATAGCGCTTGTCAGAACACTCTAGTTGAGGGCATTGGACCCGGGCCCATCCTCAGAGATGGGAGATCTGATCAGGAATTAATCTGATAAGTATGAATAGGAGGTTTGGGGTCATTCTGCGATTGGGTTTCTACGAATCCTGAGACTGGGGAGGTCCCTGGGGGAGAAGGGTGGGCAAAGAGCAAAGGAGCTAAATTTACTTCAGATAGTTGGGCTACATGGGAACCATTCGGAGCCATTGTTGGTTACACAATCCAGCACTAATGTTAGAGTTCGAATACCCACCCACCTGCAGTGTAGGTTAATCACGAGGGGAAGACAAGCTGTGGAAGATATTATGGGAATAGCACTATAGGGAGACCGAACTGCCGACTCGATGATCCATCTTCAGACCCGGTCATGATTTCTTCGAGGTATCAAGTTTCCACTGAACGGGGTAAAAGCCTGTACTTGGGGGGTGGGAAACCTTATCTAAGGAACTGATTAGGGTTCTTCCAATCTACTAATCGTGGACCAAATCAGATAGTATCATCTTATTATAGTCTCAAGTATCTACAAGATATGTGTTACCTGTATTTCCCACAAGGGCTTTCCGGTGGTCTGCTGACAGCAGCCGGATGTGGACAAAACTAATCGGGTATACGGTGGTTGGGACCTTCGGCCTCCGAACATGTTTACCACGGGTATTACTCAAACCCTTAGACTTGTTTCTACTGGCTGGCTAAGCATTAGGAGTTGAATACGACCCATGGCTGACCTTATCGCTATTATCCAAGGAACCTTGGGCGCCACAAGGTGTAAGATTGACAGGATATCCCGGAGGAGGGAGTTTCAACCGGTAAGGGAGAGGTTCTCGGAAACCTTCTCAAAGGCGCAGCCCACGGCTGGGATCTCGGGACTGGGGTGCCTGAGGGTTTGAACGCGAGAAATATATTCACCAAAGCCCTGAGGAAATGGTTAAGGAACTTTAAGAAGAGGACAAATTGATTGATTCGGAGGTTGGATTTGGAGGTGTGGTAGGAGTAGGGTTAATTTGATGCACTCCAAGTAACAGAATAAAATAGTCAGGCATTCCGATCTTGCCAAAGTGCCAGTAAGTTACTAGCACGGGGTGCTAATGTGACACATGTGTGAATGGTACAATGCGAAAACATTTATTGATTGTCCTCATATAACTCAGCCCTTCGTAGTAGAATCAATCCGTTCGGGGAAAGGTTGCGGCCAGAAAGCCAGGTCTCGATGAAGGTTCTGGCGGAGGTGCTACTGGTCCAACGTCGGGTTCTACCAGGATAACAGTGGCGTGGATCTGGTAAGAGGAATTTGATGAACCTTCTGGTTGCAGTGCATCTAGGTAGGGCACGTGACTGTGGGTCACTTGTCCTAAGTCTCTTACTGTGCTATCCTATTTAATCTGTTTCCATACTAAGGGGAGATTATACCTTTTAAGAATTGTTCTATTACCTGAGGTAAAATGGGCCTTGGTATCTTGAATCCACATTGGAGAGAGTTGGGGTATTCGTGTATGATTTCTTTCTCCTCTCAAATGTTTCTCTCTGCTCTCTATGTTTCATGTTCGATACTGGCTGAAGGTTAATACCGGTTGTTTCATTATTCTATTTTTTCCTTTCAGGTGCTTCTTTGACAGTATTTGTTTTTTCTTTCCTCGTGGAGGAATCCAGATGGTACCGGCTGGACTAAACCACTGTACTATATAGCTGCGCTATGTCTTCTTATTATTTGATGGATAAGGGTTATCTCAAAAAGAGACCTTAACTGTTATCTATTACTATACACCCCAGTACCGATTGCATATTGCTACATTTGCTGTCCAGCCAGGCCCCGTCAGGTAGGCCTCAAAGCCGGACAGTGGCCCACAGTCCGGCCCGGCTTTCCACCAAAGAAGTTCATGCCGGCCGGTCAGGACCCATTCCTGGCAGGACTAGCCACTTGGGAACACTGGTGACATGATTACCAATATCATGACAAAATCCCTACCCGTATGACACATGAAAAACATACTATAGCCATGGGGGTGATAGAAGGAGATAGGAAAAGAAAGGAGCTTTTCGTGAGGGGGCGTGTTGAAAATTCACGGAGGTTCCATAGCTTGGAGATACTCGAATCACTGATGGGGCATGGCGGAGAGGAATTTGGTTTGATGACAGTTGCACGATTGAGTTGTATGGTATCACAAGAGTGATGGTTCCTTCAGTTGAAGAGTTAGAGGGGCAGAAATGTTGGAGATGTTTTCGGAATTGGCACTGGAGACGGCCAGAGGTTTGAATTAAGGCTTGCTAGGAGTGGGAATAGAACAATGTTACACTATGATGGTTAGGAAACAGAAGATGGTGTTAGGACTGTGACTGATCAAGGAAGCTGAGGGAAACAGCGTAGGACGAAACTGGTAAAAGGAAATGAGGCATGAGGGGTTTCGTGACAGTTCGAAGATGTTGTGTGGATGGAGGGATGGTATGAAGGCGAAAGAGACTATGGGAGATGTTCTGGATAAAGACTTTTTCTGTAGAGTTGAGCTTGTGTATATATGCCACCTCCGGTAACATATAAAAGATAAGGACCCGAATAGACTCTACCGAACATAGTCTAATTTTTGTGAGAATACTGGCGACAATTTATCACATGCGACTGATGAAGATTTTACTCCATAAGGCCTTGCAGAGAGACTGTTTGGCAAAAACAGAGAGTGGGAAACAGTTGTCCTTTGAAACTATTATACGTGTAGAAAAGGTTGTTTCCGAACAAGTTCAGAGTTATTGGTAGGTGACTGCACAAGAATAGAAGAAACAAACGCAAGCGCCCCCAGCAGGCCTCCATTTTGAATTCCAAGAACTAGGCAATCGATCAAATTTCTCCCACATTTGCGCACTCTACTCCCTAAGGTTTGCGCATATCTGATGTTCCGGCTCCCTAGCTCCTGGCCCACTGACACAATTAGTCTACAACGCGTCTTGAGCTAGCATTGTGGAAGCTTGACCCACAGTATTTGCATCCATAGTTTGGATTATGGCAAACATTTCCACACAGTGCCAGCATATGACTCAAGATCCTGTGAAGTGAATACAAAATTACCTTCACTCTCGCCTGGCTTGCGATTCATCACCTTTTCAAAACTAAATTCCAACGGAGCCCCGCGAACATCCGTCCCTAAGATATCGACTTCCTGGGTTTTCATTGCTCTGATTACGGATGTATTGGGATGGGCTTGAGTAACCTCAGTATTGGAGTGATGGACCCCCTCCCACTTCTCCAGATGTAGCTTTCTTTTTAATGGGTCGACAGAAATGACGATAGCAATCTTCACTTCTCCCCCCGTGGTTTCTAACCACCAATGAGCATCAACCACAAGGCGTGCAAGCGATTTGGAAAATCCGCATTCGTAAACGATGGTTGGCCAATCGGTTTTACCACAGTTAGACACAGGTCTGTGTGCTGTATCCGCCTCTTTTGTGCTTGTAGTACCTCTGTACGTTGAAGCACCCTCTGGGATGATCTGCTCTTGGAGCTCCATCTTGTACTTCAGGATCGCAAACATCTCATCGAATCGCCGGTGGGCTAATTCCTGAATACTTCCAGGCATGGTTTTGACAACTAATACATTTTCTTTCATAAGGTAGAAGAAACGACACCCTTTATGGCACCTGTCGCGATGGTGCTCGAGCCTTGTAAGTTGCGCTGTTGTGAGATTGGAAAACACAAGGTACTGGCTCGTGTTCCCTGGGTCAAATTCTGAGGTGTGCTTCTCGATGACCTGGGAAAACAAGCCTGGGCCAGGGTAAGGCCGGCGCTCGACACCATCTAGCCCGTGATTAAGGTAATCAATCTTGTCGGCTGGTGCACTGGGCCCCGAGGTCTCACAGGGAACGGGGGTTGAAAGGGCAGACACAGAGAGGGTAGTAAAGGCACTCGCTGGTGGGGAGGAGGTAGTATGATCACCTGCCGATGAGGGGGGGGTAGGATGGCCACCAACCGTCGGGTAGGGAGAAGCCATTCTAGGGAGCAGTCGGCGAAGGATCAAGAGCTTGTATAGTTCAGGTGGTGGGGGCGCAAGACTCCTCGGGAGGTTTTTGCAGGTCGCTCAGAGAGGAATTGGAGGGTGGAGGATGGAAAAAAAAAGAAAGGTGCTTGGGCGGGTCGCTATATAGGTTCAATTAAGGCGGTTACCCTACTCTGTGATCACCGCCACGGATGCGATGTGTTCTCCGCACTACTCTCTGGGCCTAGGCGCCTATCTGGCCTGATAGACTTTCGTAGGCCAATCGAATTCGGCCCAGATCGGCTTAGGCTATCTTTCGGGGTGGCCTGCCTTGGCCGGGCCGCTGGTGGTTATATTCGTCCTGCACCTCGGCCGAAGCGAAGTGATTGGATGGTGGTTGTGTCACAACAAGCTTCATCACCCAGCTTTCTTCGACCGCTAGCTGAATATTTAAAAACTCACTGATACTTGTACGAACCGCTAGGCTGTTTCTACGTTCAACCAGCGCCTTGCATAGGATGTCATGGCCCAAACCTCTGTTGAAATTCACGAAGGTTCCATACCTGCGCGCTTGTCGGAACACTGATGGGACATGGCTGAGCGGAACTGGGTTTGATAACGGTTGCACAATGGACTAGTACGGTATCAGAAGAGTGACAGTATGTTTGATTAAGATGTTAGCTCAAGGAGGAACGTTTGGGATGTTTCAGGAATTGGCGCTAGGGAAGACTAGAGGTTAGAGATTGAGGTTTACATGGAGTTGGAACGCATAAGTGTCACACTATCATAGTTAAGAAACGGATGGAGGTGTCAGGACTGCTAAAGGATCGCAGTAGATTGAAGAAGTGGTGTAAGAGGATGAGCCGAAAAGGATGGGATTAGGAGAAAGAAGTTTCGGGAGGTTTCTGAGGGGTTGGGTGGTATGCGAAGATATGAGAGAATACCGGAGGGTGTTGTACATGAAGATTTCCTTCTGTACAGTCAAGATGGTGTATATATAGGACACGTCCGGAGACGTAGAAATAACAAGAATCCCAAGGCACTTTTAACTCTATTGTTATGAGAGCGGGGTATGAGAAGAATGGGCTGGAACGATGAAGAAGTACAAAGAAGTCAAGGATGGAACATCTGTATATTTTCCGGGAAACGTGTCTTTCTTACTCGTTCTAACTACGACAAAACAGACGGTTTTTATAGACAATACGATAAGCTTTCCAATCTCCTCCATTCGTGGAAATCATCTGTTCCGCTCAGTATCCCGATCCATCCTTCGCTTTGCCCTCAGCGGGTTTCCGGCCATATATGCGACTCTGTATTCGTTCATTCCGCCCCTTGATTGATAAAGTCTGACAAATGAAACTAGTAAAGACAAACTAACAAGATAGGAAAAGTACAACGGAAACTTGTCCTTGTGTGGAGAGATCGCCGGTGATTTTCAACAAATCTTTGATCTTCTCTGTCCCGAGCTCAACTCGGTTAATGGAAGGTGTGGCATTGTTGAACAGTGCGCAGGAGACTTCGGAAGTGCTATAAAGAATATATTTAATCCGGCCGGGAAAAATCGAAGAGACCTATTGTTTCACGGGACTATGGCCATAGGGGTAGGCCGTTACAGCGCCGCGAGCGTTGAGTAAGGGGGCATGGCGTCGGGTTGGGAGAACCCATTGCCAACGGGACAAAGTGCATAGTGCACCACTCACACAAAAAGCAGTGTCTCGGGAGTCGTTGGAAAAAGGTATATCCGTTGGCTTGTCAAGCGCGCGGTTCAAACTCAGCAACTAAGGACCTGTGTCCATATCACCGGTACATATACTATCCCCAAGCTCCCCCGACCACGAGATCACCAAACTCCCTGCGCCTCGCGTACTTTATTGCTGTATGCTTTATTGTACAACAACCCCCCCCCTTATCACGCATCGATGCACCATTGTCATCCTGGGATACATCGGTGGCTATGATCTACGGCAACAAGGGTACAGACAACCTCCCCGATGCCTCCGGTAATAGAAAGATTTTATCGCTGAAAAAAAATACGGCGAATGTAGTTTGGTGTTTCTTTGGCTTCTAATTTTTTCCCCCCATTCTTTGTGTCTGCTTTCTATGTTATCGGTTATGTTCTAAATACACTAGCTAGGCTGGGCTTGGGAAAATTGTTGGGGAGTGTTGAGAAGTGTGGAAGCGATTGAGACAACTAGGGAATCCAAAGATGTGATCCATAGAGAGATTTCACACACTGAGTACTGCAAGAGCTAGAGTTAAAGCACCGGAAGCCGGTGGGTGGCCAGGGCCGGGCATGGCTTTGCTGTTGGAAAGCCGCACTCAACCCTAACGATAATATCATACACAGAAATCGCATTCATATCATATCTTGAGTGAATATAAGGGGAGCATTCGCGAAAGCCGGGCTATTTTATATTCATTCAGGAAATAAATTCAGTGACAAAGGAAAACCGGAAATTACCCTATCTCGCCCGGTACGGATATCGGAAACATATCATAACACTCTGTATTTTAGTTGCCGAGCACCTACCGTGGGTCAGAAGCGGGTAGCGGAAGGAATATTGAAAGATCTGTCTTGATCTTGAGATATCTGCCGACATCTTTATATATCTGCGGGCATCTGCGGATATCTGCAGTCACCTTTGGATAACCACAGGTATTTTCTTAAGGGCATCTAACGATCTCCGATAGGTATAATCAAAATATTTACTAACCTAATCGAATATTCCTGAAGCCTGTCGGTCCTGCCAGGGATCCATGAAGCCTGCTAGCTTCCCAAAAACCTGGCCGTGCCGGACTGTACATCTCTCCCGGACAGCTGAGAACACTGCGCGCGGTGTGAAGTCTTAGGTAAAGATCTGGCAACAAGGGAAATCGCCTCTGTACTCGAACAGCACACTACCCGCTAGTACTACCTCGCTTTACTAAGAAAAAAAGCTATGTATACAAGGCAATGAATAAGGAGAGGGGGAACAGCTGCCTTCTCAAGATAAAAAAACAATTTTTTTTATATTATTATTTTTTACTTTTTTTTTACTACTTTTTTTTTATTACTTTTTTTTATTTCTTCTTTACTAATCCCCCGTCCCATTTGCTTCTGCTACCCGCCGATCGCCAACCTTTAAGGTCTAGAGTCGGATTCTGCCACCTCGTAGCAGGATTGTTAAACCCCACAGCCCTATTGATGAGGGCCAAGTTCTTCAATCTCCCAGTTCCCATAGGGCAGGATTTTTTAATTCTCCTGCCCTACATGACGGATCGTTCAATAATAACTGATTGTCAGCATGGATTGAACTCCTGGGCTCCCGCTATTGCGACAGGAGTGTTAACCACTGCGCCAGCTAGGTATTTCATGAAAGGGAAACTTGGGAACTAATATTTATCCTACTGGAAGCAGAATTTTGTGATTTTAATGCAATAAGTAGGTAGTGTGTCTCTTCCCGAGTTGCTAGTAGATCCCAGCAGAGGTGTTTCTTACTCCTTAGGTATTTAATGAGAGATTCTGCTTTGTGCGCTTGTTACTCCCGTATGATACGGCTATCAAAGCTCCACTCGAGACCTCGAGCCTTCCTACTCGCTCGTAGATGTGTTATCTCACTATAGTCTTCTGTTCCTTCTCGTGCTCCGCGGAGGTTTTTTTTCTTTTCCTTTCTTTTCATGTTCTTTCCTTTTCTTTTTTGCTTGCATTCCGCCCGGTTTGCTAGGGATGCCTCATTTCTGCCGGGGGGGGGTTCGCTCCCAGCAAGCAAGTAAGTATTGTCATATGGGTTGGATTGTATTTTGGGATAGAACATTTAGATACGACGTACAGTACTCACGTCCCCGGGTTTCTCTGCCAGTTCCTATTATGGAATCGCGCATCTTCGGATACTTTAGCCTATTAAATCCTTCAAAATTAATGATCACTGTTGCGTCAATGGTGAAATGGGAAAGGACACCTTAAAACATGACCAAGACTCTGGTTACATGTATCATATTCAGATTATAATATATGTTTGAGTATGTGAGTGAACAAAGAGACTTAGGCTGATAAAGTATTATGCCCACCATTAATGTGAATTTTGATAGCTATAGCATCAAATTAAGTCCAGCATGCCAATATAATGCTAAAATTATGGCTCCCTTTAGAATCGGAATATGAGCGACAGCCCTAGGAATGTCAGGCATCTTGAAATCTCTCGCTGAGATGATTTTTAGCTTGTTGGTCACGCTGTTGGCTGCTCGTTGCCTTGCCAGATGACAGAGGTCTCAAGGTAGTCTTGGTTCTTGAGGTTCTGAGTTTTGTGAGCTAGGACACAACTATCGCTTCCCAACATATATTATTGGCTAAAATATCCGAGGGGGAGCGGTTCCATAATAGGAGCTGGCAGAGCCATCCAGCGACGTGAGTACATATTAAATCTCGTGAAATCCACCACTTCCGGCTATCACGAATATCCTTACGAACGGCGACATCAGCCCAAGATAGGGTTAGCTTGCCGGGTTGGCGAGATCTAACATAGCCAAATGACTCAGGTTATACCGTTTGAGGGGTGCACTAACTCTTGTTAAGGACTTTTGACTCCAAAATCGTAGATGAGGGGCTGCCGGAGATGGAGGATTTCACGAGATTTTCCGGTATCATACTTGAACAGTACATTGTGTGTGGCAACGACAATGGGACCGCAGCAACAATTAACTATCAACCGTAAGCGAATAGTGCTGCGATCCCTTTATTCAAATGTCTGAGAGCCCCGTTAAAGAAATTATTTGGGAAATTATACATGAAACAGATCATAGCAGGATTTCCGGTGAGGCAGGAAGTCGATAGGGCAAGATGGTTGATGATAGATGACCGCTGTCACACGCCGTGCCCGAGTACCAGTATTTACTCATATAATATGCTATGGCCGTATGCACGGCTATCTCCACTATCAGAGACAAAAACCTCTAAGAAGGATTAGTGTTTCCCCCACACACTCAAGCCTGAATGTGCTCGATGTGCTTTCTCTCGCTAACTGGTGTGCACAATTCTGTTAACCTGTTAAACTAAACCTGTATTGGGCTAAGCCAAGGATTGATGGAGATAGACTCGCATGAGGAGATCGTGGATTATAATATGAGTACTTGTAAATACGGTATTTAACGTGCGCCCGAGTAATCTTACCAGGGGTAGAAACCCATACTTGGCGATTCATATATTCAAGAGAGTTTACCGGGGGCTGTGCAAGCATCCCTGTATGAAATTGGTGTGGCACCAGCCAACCCCACTTTCATTTAACAAGGCCCCGCTTTCCTTCTGCAGCCGGGAATATCATCAACCACCGATACTCAGAAACTCCAGCCCTTCAACAGCGAAAACAATAAACAGTCGAAGATGTCCCGATACACCATCAAGGATAATACAAACTGCCTCAATACCACGAATTCTTATATTACTCATGTGTCGAACAACTACTCTGTTGCCGACGATCGGTCTCAACTCCTGTCCTGGTTATCACCCCTGGATCCGGGCTTACGGCATTGGGACATCCAAGAGCGCCGTGTCGAGGATGTTGGGGAATGGCTAATACAAACTAAGGAATTCAGAAGATGGCGCCGATTGAGTGGGGAAGGTGACGCTGATAAAGCTGTTCTGTTTTGCTATGGAGATCCAGGGGTGGGTAAGACATTCATCAGGTAAGCATGATCATTCTTTGTCCGGACAGAGTTCAAATAATGTTAACAGACAGTGGTCATAGTTCGCTCGTGGTGGACAGACTGTGCAATCAAGCCACAGGAAAAAGCACCGCCGTTACCTGTTTTTACTTTGACTTCGCGGTGCAAAAGGAGCAATCTGCGGGTAGCATACTAGGTTCCTTGCTGAAGCAGATCGTTAGTGGAATGGAGAAGGTTCCAGAGGAGATATGGCGCGCCTTCCGAGAGCAGAAAAAAACCATCGGCGGACGCAGGCTTCAACTCGCGGACGGTGTGAGGATGCTGCAGCTCATTACGTTCTCACAGAACACATTTATTTGTATTGACGCCTTGGATGAGTGCGCCGGAGCACAGCGGGCCAAGCTCCTTGATGCGCTGGGCGAAATTCTTGCGAAGTCACCAGGCACCCGAATATTCGTTACCGGGAGGCCTTATATTCAGGCGGAGACTGAGAGGCGACTTGTCGGACGAGTGATAAGTGTATCCGTAGGCCCCACCAGAAACGATATCATCACATACCTTCGTGCCCGGCTGAGAGATGATGAAATACCAGATGCCATGGATGAGAGCCTGGAGGAAGACATTGTGGAGAAGATTGGTGAGAATATATCTGAAATGTGCGTAAACGCTGTGATGCCGGGAATCCCGCCCTACACTATATGCTAATGAATATAGGTTTCTACTCGTTTCCTTGAACATCGAGGCAATCCTGCAAGAATCGACTGTATATCGGAGACGAGAACAACTTAGCAAAATCACGGATGGGTTAGGGTTGGGGGACGCTTATTGTACGACAATCGAACGGATAAAAGCACAGGGTGGGGGCAAATCACGGCTCGTAATTGCGGCCTTGATGTGGGTCAGTCATGCGGAACGGCCCTTGACGGCGGATGAGCTCTGCCACGCCCTGGCAGTCGAGCTAGGCTCCAAGGATTTCAATCCCGGCAACGTCCCTTCTATATCGACAGTTGTGAGCTGTTGTCAAGGTCTTATTCGTTTGGATAAGGAGGCGTCAGTTGTGCGACTGATCCACTTTACCCTCAAAGAATATCTCTCCACCCATCATGATATTTTCAGCAATCCTCATGCCGTAATGGCAGAGATCTGCCTCACCTATCTGAATTCGAAACAGGTCAAGGCCCTTTCACCCTATCCCTCTTCCAACTCCCGAGAAACGACCTTTCTAGAATATTGCTCTCAATACTGGGGAGTCCATGCGAAGAAAGAACTTTCGTACCACACCAAGTCACTTGCACTGGAGCTCTTTCAGGAAAATGGTGGCCCGGGCCACCAATCGACCAAATTTCTTGTGAGTAGAGCCCTGGGTTTCGACAATTGGCATATTAGTGCCTATTTTCCCTTCGATGGACTACACTGCGCATCGTTCTTTGGAATTGTTGAGGTTGTAGCCGCTCTGGTGGGGGTGGGGGGTGGCGACCTCAACAGAGGAGATTTCTTGGGATATACTCCGCTTTCATGGGCTGCTTGTAATGGACATCAGGAGGTGGTGAAAATATTGCTTGAACAAGAAGCGGTCGATCCCGACAAGTCAGGTAATGGCGGCCGAACGCCACTCTGGCGCGCCACCTGTGGTGGACATGAGGAAGTGGTAAAATTGCTCCTCATGCGCGAGGATGTTAGCCCTGACAAGCCAGACGGGCGCGGCAGAACACCGCTCTCGTATGCCGCTTGGGAGGGACATGAGGGACTGGTGAAAATACTCCTCCAACGGGACGATGTTCACCCTGAACATCCAGACAATCACGGCAGTACACCGCTCTCCCTTGCTGCTGAGCGTGGACATGAGGATGTGGTAAAAATACTTCTCGGGAGTGCACAGGTCAATCTGGAGAATCTAGATAATGACGGCGGGATAGCACTCGCTTGTGCTGCCTTCGGTGTGAGGGAGTAGTAAGAATACTACGCGAGTATGAAGGGGTTGATCCTGACAAGCCAATTATGCCGGTCAAACACCGCTCTCAATTGCTGCTCAAGGCGGATTTGAATGAGTGGTACAAATATTACTCGGGTTGAAAGAGGTAAACCCTAAATTGGCTGATAATGATAGCCAAACACCACTCCGGTATGCAGCCAAGCATGGCCATCATGGAGTGATGGAGTTACTGCAACATTACGAGCGGTAACCCACGGCGCGGTCTCAGGTCGTGGAGGGGGCACCCCTTAGCGATCACCGCCATTCCATCCCATTCGCGAGGGTTGCTCGTAGCGGCCTTCATTAGACACCATCCTTCCCCGCAAACGGTGATCCCCTGTGACCAGGGCGCATATGAAATAGTTCATATCACACTCACCTGAAACCTTGTCTAACTTGGGTATGTGGGGGCGCAACTTCATGCTCAGAGAGTACACTAGCTTCAGGTCGGCGGGGTGAAATTGTTTTATTATTCACAGAAGCCTCAGGTTATGTCCTGCGGTTTCCATCCTATCTTATTCAATCCTCCACTACTTCCTAATTCTTACCTCCGCCTTCTTTCCTTTTCTAACCTCTCTCTTTTCACCTTCTTTCTTCTCTACTATTTTCTCTCTAATATAACTCTGAGTGATAGATGAACTGGATACAGATCTTTTTGTTTTTTTTGAGATAGAGGAAGCGGTGTAGCATAACGCAGGGGTTCTTGAGGCAATTGTGAACTATATCCCGGCCCCACCTACTATAAGCCACCAGTTACCGTAAATGACTTGACTTAATTGGTTGCATGGATATTACCCTTCGAGGATACCTGATTGCCCACCCCCCCAGCGAAACACATTAGTACGAAAGGTGAGGGGTACCTAGTCGATGGGCATATGATGGCGCTCACTAATTTCACGGAAGGAGGGATCTACTTGATAGCGTACAGCATGTTAGTTGTGAGCCCACCATGAAGACAGGTTGTAAGTTAGCGAATAGTGACAGACGATTCCACTCTTCCCGTTATCACCTAGACCAAGACTAAATGGCCAATTAAAAATTCGCGAAGCTTCCGTATCTCGCACATATCATAATGGAAGCACACATGGCGGACGGCTGAGAAGATGTTCTTTTCGACAATGTTCCATGATTGAGGAATATGGTATCAGAAGTGCCGTGGTGTCATTGGCTCAGCTTTCAGTCAAAGCAGCATTTTTGCTCGAGGTGTTTTAGGAATCAGCACAAGGGAATAAAAGAGGCTTGGAATTAAGTTTTTCCAGGGGTTGGAACGGGTCGGTGTCGCACTATGATCAGAAAACAAATGAACGGTGTCGTCGGTGTGAGGACTGCAGAGGATGGCAGAAGATGAGGGAGATAGTGTTCGGGGATGAAACCAGGGGGCGAGATAAGGGAACAACAATATTGGGAAAGTTCGAAAGAGTTGAGTGGAGGGATGAAGAGGTTGACAGAGAATGGGAGAAATTATGTAGTAGAAGAATTTTTTCTGTAAATTCAAGATTGTGTGTATATAGGACAAAGCAGAAGACATAAAATCAAAAGGATCCGGAGACATTCTCTATCGAACATAGCCTAATTTTATGTGTGGATGCGTCTGGGCAGACTCAAGTTATTTTTTCGCCTCGGATGGTTTTCCGCAATGCACTGTGGCTTTGGTGGTGAACTTGAAAGATGCATCGCAAAAAAACCAGAAGAGCCGGTAGTGAGTGTGAAAGAGTTGGATGTATTGTGAATCACCGGCGCTCACCTTGAATTCCTCACCGCCAACACCCCCACACTAGAACCAAGGAGATGCTAGAATAATCCCGGTGAATTGTCCGTTCAGTCTGGAACTCGGTGAAGGAAGCGAAAAGAGGGGTAAGACACGTAGCAAAGCGGGGAAGCAAAGAGGGGTATGAGGGGTAACTGGATGGCGTGAGAAGAAGCAGAAATCGTATGATTCTTATGCATGAGGGGTTTACATGTTTCGTATCTAAGAAGATTGGTTCGCACTCGATTGTTGGAATAGAAGTCACCGAACAGTCTCTCTCCCTCATACACTTTATTCTTCTTGAACTAGCATTCACGAATACGATCGGTATATATCCACAACAAAAGATAGGAGGATGTCGGGAGACAAAGAGAAGCAGGAATCTTTGCCTCTCCCTTAGTACCGAGTATGCAAAAGAGAAAGGGAGACATGTCTCCACAAGAGTAGATGTGTGGTGGTCCGTTGGAGGGGTTGACGATGGGTTCGCTGTAGGATATATACTGCAGTCTTCCAGTAGTTAGTTGGGAGAGAACGGGAGAGGGCGAGACATAGAGGACAGGCGAACTTCGCCACTGACTCCACAGTCGTGAGCTGGCGACGGTATATTGGTGATAACTCTCGCTGTTTGGTTGCTGTCACGGTCAATCTGTTCAAAAGACACTCAGGTCAGAAAACCTTCATGCGAAATGAGGGAAGTCCGGACATGCTTCAAGGAATCGCCGGTTTCTCCTGGATTTTTATTCTAAAATCCGCGGTCCTTGTTTCAGGTGTAGGAAGACATCGAAATTATGGAAAGATTGGTTGCTGGTCGCATTTTGAGATCTTGCTGATTGTATGTCTCGGCTAAGAATAGTATTGCAGAAGTACCCTTGCTGTGTTGCATAATACTCCATAGGGTCTGGGGTTTTTTTATCAGACTGTTACTGCACTAGCAGCGCACCGGCGGGGATGACGTAGTTTTCACTCATTCAGGGGCGGCCTAACCAGAGTTTGCTTCCTCACGAGATGGTGGTTTCTGCAACGACACAATTGCACCTCCTACTTCTTTAAGTTCCACAAACACCTCAACCAACTATACCCACAACTCCTCATCTTCAACGGTTCAAGAAATAGAGGGTGGAGCATGGCTCAATATACCATCAACGGTGGGAACAATTACTTCAATTGCACGAACTCTCCTCATACTCGGGGGGAGAGCTGGGAAGTTGCCGATTACCGCTCTCAACTCCTGACTTGGCTATCACCCTTGGAGCCCAGATTACAGCACCGTGACATTCAGGAGCGCCGTGTTACCGATGTCGGAGAATGGGTTTTCCAAACCGAGGAATTTAGAAATTGGTGCGGACAGGGTGGGGAACCTGAAAGTTCTAAGCCCATTCTCTTTTTCTACGGAGATCCGAGAGTCGGCAAGACATTTATTAGGTAAGTAGGATTATTCTCCGGGGAGGGAGGGTGAGGCTGAGCTAACAAGCTGGGAGGACAGTTCGCTAGTGATAGACCGGTTGTGCGATCAGGCCAAAGGACAGAACACTGCCGTCACATGTTTCTATTTTGACTGGGCAGCCGGGAAAGATCAGTCTGCAATCAGGATGCTAGGTTCCTTGCTAAAACAGATGGTTAGCCGAATGGAGATGATTCCGGAGGAAATATTGAGGGCCTTTGAAGAGGAGAAGAAGGTCATTGGTGGGCGTGGGCCTCAGCTGGTTGATATTGTGAAGATGTTGCAGCTCGCCGTTTCCTTGCAGCCCACATTCATGTGCGTTGACGGCCTGGACGAGTGTTCGGGGGCGCAGGTAGTCAGGATCATTGATTCGCTCAAACAAATTCTTGACAAGTCCCCGGCCACTCGAATATTTTTATCCGGAAGGTTCCATATAAAGGCCCAGGTCGAAAGGGCTCTGGTTGGGCAAGTGGTTAGTGTATCCGTAGCTCCTACCGAGAGTGACGTTACCGGATATATTCGTGCCAGGCTGAGGGAGGACGAAACACCAGATGCCATGGACGAGATTCTCGAGGCAGATATTCTGGCGAAGGTTCCTCATTGGATATCTCAAATGTGAGTAGGAGCAGCGATGCCAAGGATTCCGCTATACAGTATTGGCTAATAGGTGTTTAGGTTTCTACTTCTCTCAGTAAATATCGAGGAAATATTACAAGAACAGACGATATATCGGAGACGAGAGAGGCTCAGCAAAATCAGCGATGGTTTAGAGTTGGGAGATGCTTACGGCACCATGATCGAACGGATAAGGGCTCAGGGAGCGAGTAAGTCGAGAATTGGGATGGACGCTTTAATGTGGATTAGTCACGCGGAACGGCCGTTGACACCGGGAGAGCTCTGCCAAGCCCTAGCTGTGGAGCTTGGCTCTAACGATTTCAACGGCGACAACGCCCCTTCGATAGCCGCAGTGGTGGCCTGTTGCCAAGGCCTTATTACTGTGGATGAGGAGGGATCAACCATACGATTAATCCATGTTAGTCTCAAAGAGTATCTTTCTGCCAGTCCAGATATTTTCCCTAAACCTCATGCGGCGATGGCAGAGATCTGCCTCACCTATCTCAATTCTGAGACGGTAAAGGCCTTGTCAGCCGATGCCTCTTCCAATAGCACTGATACACCCTTGCTACACTATTGCTCCGTCCACTGGGGAGTCCATGCTAAAAGGGAACTCTCGGACAATGGAACATCACTTGCCCTAGATCTTCTTCGTGAATATGATTCCCACATTTCCAAAAAATTGCTTTTAGAGCAAGAGGAGTGCCTGGAAGCGAGAGATCTTTCTACGTTTTCCCCATTCACCGGACTCCACTGTGCTTCGTTTTTCGGAATAACTGAGGTAGTAGCTACCTTGATCAAGATGGGTTATGATATAAACTCAGGAGATTTCGGGGGACATACATCACTTGCATGGGCTGCTCACAACGGACATGATGATGTGGTAAAAATGCTACTCGAGCTTGAGCAAGTTGATCCCAACAAGCCAAACACTAAAGGCAGAACACCGCTCTCACATGCCGCTGGGAATGGACATGACGGAGTGGTAAAAATACTGGTTGGCAGGGAAGAAGTTAAACCTAATATGCCAGATGATGATGGACTAACACCGCTAGCTTGGGCAGCTCAGGCGGAGCATGCGGGTGTGGTAGAAATACTGCTCGGGAGGGAAGGGGTCAAACCCGATAAGGCTGATGATGAGGGCCGAACACCTCTCATGTGGGCGGCTGACGCAGCGGATGAAGAAGTCGTTAAAATATTGCTCGGGCGGGAGGGCGTTAATCCCGACAAGGCTGATGATTATGGTTGGACACCGCTCTTTTTTGCCGCTTCCATGGGACGTGAAGGAATAGTGAAAAGGCTCCTCCGGCGGGATGAGGTCAACCCCAGCAGGCCAGAGCTTGACGGCGAAACACCACTTTTTGTTGCTGCGCGCTATGGACATTCGGAAGTGGTGAAACTACTACTCGGGATGGAAAGCGTTAACCCCGACAAGCCGGATAAGCACGGCCGAACGCCTCTCTCAGTGGCAGCGGAGAGGGGACATGAGGGAGTGGTAAAGATACTACTAGAGCAGGCAGGGGTTAACCCGGACGGGTCAGATAATGTAGGCAAGACGCCACTATCCTGGGCGGCTCACGAGGGACATACGGGAGTGGTAGAGATGCTGCTGGGGCGGAAGGAAGTCAACCCTGGCAGACCCGATACTGGTGGTCAAACACCGCTCATGTACGCAGCTAGTGGTGGCCATAAGAGGGTGATGGCACTGCTTCAGGTTCACCAAGGGGTACCCCCTGCCGCCATTCGAGCCCCCCCGGGCACCGCCCCCTCGAAATCACTTCCCACCCCCGATCCCGTACGATGTTGCTAATAGGGAATGCATTCAGACCTTATACTGCATAGATGAAGGAAATCCCTCTAGATAGCAAATGCGCATACTTTTCTTACTCCCGCCTGAAGCCACGTGTCCATCTTGGTTGAGTGATGATCTATGCATTTCCGTTTTCGTAGTCCGATAGGGACTGGTTTGTGGGGTGAATTAGTAATAACGTGAGAGATGATAGTTATACAGTGTACCCTTTCCCTCCCCCTTATCGCATTTACTTCCCATGCCGGTAAACTATTGTGAGGACCTTGTTTTCCTTTCTTGCTTTCCTCCCCTTCCCACCGGCCCTCCTCGGCGGTAAACCAACTTCATGCGGGGGGTTCGCGTAGAAAAGGAAAATATTACTGGTTTGAAAGGGTGAAAGAATGCTCGTCGAGATTGCGGAAAAGTACACAAACACAACACGTACCTCAGAGGACGGACTTCCCCACGTGACATTTTGAAATGAATTAGTCGGAGGTTGTGGTTTAAGGATACCTACGAACACCCCGTGTTATGTACTGTACACCAGTGTTCCCAACAGGCCCGGCCTGTCCAAATTCTCTCGGATCTAGCCTAGCCCGAGCCTGCAGGCCTGGTCAAGCCTGAACCTGGCCTGGCCGTCCCCGCCTATAGGCCATATAGGCTTTTTCCCGGCTGCCTGATAGGCCGGCCTGGCCTACCGACCCACTCATAGCGAGCGGCTGCTCTGTTTCAACAGCAAAATTCACAGTAAATGTTTCCCAATTACGGAATATGATTAAAAATAAAGTAACGGTTTCGCTTATTAGCAAAAAAAACACAAAGAAATACTAGAGGTAGTGAATTAATTAGTTGCCATTGGTGGATCAACTGTGGGCAGTAGAACGGTGACTATTTCGAAGGCATCAATAAGAGAGGTTGACTGTAAATAGTTTACAAAATAGGGGGGAGTGATGGTATGATGGGTTGTGCTCGTGGCCCTGGAGGTAAATTTCTAAGGCTTTATGTGTTGGTTGAGTATCACTCGTTTTGTGATTAATTAAGAAGTATCATAATAGCCGAAGGTAAAAGAGGAAAAAAATCAAGGGCGATAAACTGGGAAGATAGGAGTGGGGGTGGGGGGGTTGAAAACCCTTAACGCAATCTCTTCTGAACTCTAATATCCGGGCCTATAGGCGCCTGTCAGGCCTGATATGCTTTCGTAGGCCGATCGAATTCGGCCTGTATGGGCCTAGGCTGTCTTCCGGAGCGGCCTGCCTTAGCCCAGCTTACGGCCTGGCCAGTTGGGAACCCTGCTGTACCCGAGTCCAGGGAGTCTTGAATACTCCTGGCAAACCGGCATTCATGTCAATCCTCAATCTTCCCTGTCCCGCGCTTAACTTGGTTAACGGAAAATGTGGCATTGTTGAACACGTTGGAGATTTCTGATTTTAGGCTGCTCACCACATACATACTTTCGTTCCTGCATAAGGCGAAACGCATTTAGGATTTGTTAACTACCGTAGAAACTTGAATAATTGAACCGTGTGCAATGTCGTTGGACTTTCCTCTCTCAGTAAGGTCAAGAAATTTTTGTTTTTTTTTCTGTCTCGGAAGGGGGGAAGGGGCTGTGTTTTTGCTGTGTTTCTTCCCCCCGTTCCAGAGAAGGAAATTCTGGACTTCATAGCACACGGTTCAATTATTCAAGTTTTTACAGTAGACGGTTGCTTCCACAGCGTTCCACCACCGTTAGCTTCTTCCGATCCAATGCTACCACCCTGCATACCGGATGCGACACCATCAAACACCGATCGCCTGACCATGAAACACGAACTACACTAAATAGCAGAACATCTATCATACCCGCGGCCATCAACTCGATCCGAGGTATCTGGCACAACTGCACCCTCGGCCAAGCAGTGCATACCTCCGAAGTGTTTTCGCAACGCGAAACAAAAGGACGACCTAGAGATGGAATGTGGGAGAAGAATCTGGCATGGGCAGGAAGTATGCCGGGGAAGAAAGTTCTCTGTTGATAAGGATATAAGGCAGCCTGTTCTTCCCTTTGTTTGTTTAGTAGGTCATCATCACTCATCGCATCTTTCTCTCACGGTTCTACGGTCTTCACTTGTCTTTTCAAAGCCATTCGTTCTTGCACACGATTTCTTTATTCTTTGTTGTTCTCTGATAGCTTTCTTCTATTATCATTGCTCGTATCAATAAAAGTTTTGTCGCTCTGTAACTTAGGATTGGATCCACTGCGCCTAACCACGAAATCATTGTTCAAAAGAACAGTGCGCAGGCGATTTCGGAAGTGCTATAAGGAATAGATTTAATCCGACCGGAAACAAAGTGACCCACAGTTTCACGGGACCATGATCCAGGGGTAGGACGTTATAGAGCCGGGAGCGTTGAGTGAGGGGGCATGGCACCAGGTTGGGAGAACCCATTACCAACTCGGCAAAGCGCATAGGGTATCACTCACACAAAAAGGCGCGCCTCGGGAGTCGTTGGGAAAAGGTATAGCCGTTCGCTTGTCAAGCGCGCGGTCCAAACTCAGCAGCTAGGAATCTGTGTACATACAACCGGTACATATACGATACTATCCCCGATCTCCCCCCACCACGAGATCACCAAGCTCCCTACACCTGGCTTACTTTACAGCTGTATCCTTTATTGTGCCACCAACCTCCCCTATCCGACATCGAAGCGCCCCCATGGTCATCCTGGAATACATCGGTGGCAACGATAGCCAGCAACAAGGGTAGAGACAACCTTACCAAAGCCTCGGGCAATGGAACGATTTTATCGCTCAAAGAAAAATACGGCGAATGTAGCTTGGTGTTTCTTTAGCTTCCAATCTTTTCCCCATTTTTTGTGTTCTCTATTTTCTATCTTCTCTTAATACACTGGATGGGCTGGGCTTGGGAAAATTGTTGGAGGTGTTGAGAAGTGTGGAAGCGATTAAGACGACTAGGGAAATAAAAATAGGTGCAAAGTGATCCCATCGAGAGGTTCTCCCACACTGAGTAATGTAAGAACTATGGATCAAGCACCAAAAGCCGGTGTGGGTGGCCGGGCCAGGCATGGCTTTGCTGTTGGAAGTCCGCACTCAACCTTAACGATAATACACAGAAATTGTATTCATAATATTATCATATTATTGTCTTGAGTGGGTATAAGGGGAGCATTCGCGAAAGTCAGGCTATTTTATATTCATTGAGGAAACGAATTGATTGATAAAGGAAAACCTGAAATTACCCTATCTCGCCCGCAACCCGGATATCGGAAACCTTTCATAACACTCTTTATTTCTGTTGCCGTGAACCTGTCTTAGATAAGAAGCAGATATCGGCAGGAGTATTCAAAGATCTAGCCTGATCTGCAGATATCTGCCTGCATCTCCACATATCTGCAGTCGTCTTTGGACAACTACAGGTATTCTTTTGGGGCATCTGAAGATCTCCGATGCGTATAATCAAAATATTTACTAACCTAATGAAATATTCCGGAAGCCTCTCTATCCCGCTAGGGATCCAGGAAGCCTGCAGGCTTCCCAAAAACCTGGTCGCGCCGGACTGTACCTCTACTGTAGAATCTTATGAAAGTCGGAATGGCGCTAGATGATTTTCGCGACCCAGCCCAATCACCACTCTATGTTTAAACTGTGGCGACTTGGTGTTCTCCATACTCATGTTAGTTCGGCTGCCTTAGTTCTACCTCATTTCGCTTTAGCGCCATTCCCATTTTCATAAGATTCTACCGTACGGTACCTGCTATCTGCAGGCCAGCCTGGTGGATGCTGTCTCGGACAGTTGAGGACACTACGCATCTTGTGAAGCCTTGGGTAAAGATCTAGAAACAAAGGAAAATCGCCTCTGTACTAGTACAGTGCACTACCCACTAGTACTACCTCACTTTAATAAGAAAAAAGCTATGTATACAAGGCAATGAATAAGGAGAGGGGGAGCTGCCTTCCCAAGATAAAAAAACAATTTTTTTTATATTATTATTTTTTACTTTTTTTTTACTACTTTTTTTTTATTACTTTTTTTTATTACTTTTTTTTTATTTCTTCTTTACTAACCCCCCGTCCCATTTGCTTCTGCTACCCGCCGATCGCCAACCTTTATGGTCCAGAGTCGGATTCTACCACCTCGTAGCAGGATTGTTAAACCCCACAGCCCTATTGATGAGGGCCAAGTTCTTCAATCTCCCAGTTCCCATAGGGCAGGATTTTTTAATTCTCCTGCCCTACATGACGGATCGTTCAATAATAACTGATTGTCAGCATGGATTGAACTCCTGGGCTCCCGCTATTGCGACAGGAGTGTTAACCACTGCGCCAGCTAGGTATTTCATGAAAGTCAACCTGGGAACTAATATTTATCCTACTGGAAGCAGAATTTGGGATTTTACTGGGTGGGTACGATACTGTGTATCTTCCCGAGTTGCTGGCAGATTTCAACAGAGGTGTTTCTTACTCAGGTGTTTAATGAGAGATTCTCAGCGGTTTAAAACAAAAACCGTGCTTTGTGCATTTGTTACTCTCGTACGATACGACTGGAATGATAGAATATCGAGTTGAGACATCCGACATTCCCCATTCTAGATAATAAGGAGAGAACACAGCGAAAGCAACAGAAATCTTCAGAGCCGGCTTAAGACCGCAGAAAAAAATAAGTACGGGACTTTACCCGGAAATGCGACTCCAACACCCTAGAGAGAGGTTTTGTTATTCCGGCTCTTACGGTATATAAGGCCTTCAGGGGTTACATCGACCCTTGGTTCCTGAACCCGATGTGGTGGTTAATGTGGGAGAGCCTGTGTAGGATCTTGAACAAAACTGGGGGCGGGCGCAGCAGATCCAATCGTCAATAATTGAACACTAGATCCCTAATAGCTAAGAGCAATTATAGTGATGAAAAGAATTTTAGAGAACCCAAATATGAAGATAATAAAGGACTGAAAAGCAAATGACTGACAGAGACAAGCGACTGGGTGGAAGAAGGGTGGATACGCAATATATAGAAAATAAAAGCACAAATAGATTCATCAGCCTCCCTATATCCTTCCTATGATACTATAGAATCTTTTTTTTTCTAACATTTTTCCTCGGCCAGCTGAATCTTCTGACCAATTTGTTCACTGCCGCATTATGCCTTGTGCTTACCCGAAATGAGAGGTGAACGGCCGTGGGTATACCTCAGCAGGCTGCCGCATGTAGGGGGGATGGCAGGGGCTGTGACTGTTCATTGGCAATGATGGATCTCGTGACATCGCATAGAGGACAAGTTGATGTTTGAAGCTGTTGAGGTGGAAATGCTGAGTTGGTCTCAAGGCTGGATGGAATCGACTTGGCGAATCCCCTAGTGATTAATTGTGTAAGAACGGGATGTAGTTATTACGTATCTAGTCTGGAAACCATTTCTGTATATATTACCAGCAGCCGAAAAGAGCCAATATTCATTAGGATAGATTAACATGAAATTCCGCAGTGCCTGTGGGCGGGGATATAGCTCAGCAGTGTAGGGGGAGCCTGCCTGTCACATAAAAGGAGCGAAAACTAGGCAGTGGCTATTTTTCAGCACGTGACGTAAAAACCCAAAGCCAAGAGAGTGTCGTGAGAGTATGGTGAAAGCTCTTGAATGCCGCTATCTCCGCTCGTCAGGTGACGGGTACCGGAGCCATATACCCGGATCCTCAGCGCGTATCCGAAGCCACAAACAAGCGCGCTCCCGGAAGCTACCTGAAAAAAGGAAGTGTCATGATAGTATGGCGAGCAGCACCATTTTAACACAACGGACACCCCCGGCAGAAAATCCCCCCCCACCACACAAGACTATATATCACCATTCACAATATCGCCATGCTTCCCGAGCTACAGCTCGGGTTGCCCTATCTTTTCCTCCTCCTCCTTCTTTGCAATAGCTCGTGTCATTGTTAGCATGAGTTCCGTTGTACAAGCAGAGATGGTTGGGGTTGGTCATTCGGGTACCTTATTTTTGGTGGGGAGTATTGGTTGTCACGCCCGACTTGCTAGCGCACCATAAGTTATTACGTGCGGGGTAGGGGCGTTACCCGGACCAAAAACAGGGCGCCCGGCTCACCCGAGTACTACTACTTAGTACCCGAGTACCGTACTGCTACGGATAAAATTTGTATCCACTTAGGGCCCGTTTACCTATACTCGTAGACGGCCGTCTAGCAACCGGAGACGGTGCCGACCGTCAAGGAAGGTTAAACGGTGGGAGGTGTGTAGGGTGAATGGATGAGTGCGTGTTTACCTAATTATACTGTCTAGTGTAGTTTAGTGTGAAAAATTTGATTAATTGACGGGAGGTGTGCAACCATGTAGCTTTCGGCTCGCAACAGTGCTCGGCAACCGAGATAGTAGACTGACCAACAATGTCTCCTCACAGACAGAGGATAGGAACTTTGTCTGTGAACTCACTCTGGGTTATGAGAGAACAAATTGCTATTTGCAGAAAAAAATTAGAGCTGATTGGTAGCTATTCTTGCGATTGCGTGCATGGTGTATGAGTGGTGTTGATAGACAGTGGTTGCAAAACGACCTGTTGAGCAGCGTCAGGTTTTGACCGTCTAGCAGCAAGAATATTAGACTGTTGAAAACAGGGTAAACAGTTTAGCCACGTTTATTGGAATATGTTCCTGGTTGAGACGCCACCGTCTAGTTTCCCCACCAAAATGTGAGAACTAAACGGTTAGGTAAACGGGCCCTTAGTTTGCACTTCTTAGCTAGTCTGCTGATAACTTAAACAGCATATGTAGTGGTTCATGACCTGACTTTGCTTGAGAAGAGAAGTACGCTTGGCTTGTGTTAAATGGTGGGCTGGAGGTGTCACATTTACTACAGGGGTGGCTGTTGCCTAGTCTTGGCGGACAAGGGGGGAGGGTGAGTCTACGTAAGGTGACGATCTTTCACTTCTCTCTCGTTTCCCTCCCCCGGACACGACGCAACGGAGCAATAGTTTTCACCCACAACGGACAAGAGGAGGATCTTCTGTACTTAGATAGTCGGACAACCGGGCAATGTTGGAACTTCTCTCCGCTTAAAAAATTTTTATCTCTTCTCAGTGTTCATCTTGGGTGAAGGTTTGCGAGTTACCTTAGGAGAGTTGAATTAATTGCGAATTGTGAGACTTATTTTATTAGGCGGGTTTTCTCATCTGTGACGGCTGTTAATTTGTAGTTTCCTCCGCTTCGAAAGGTATTATAGTAGATACACTATCCCGGGTTTCTTCGTTTCAGCGCTAGTACAGAGTGCAGCGTCGTACCGGCGGCTGCGAAAGCTTATGAGAGGTTTGTTAGGCATCAGCCGCCCCCACTTTCGATCAACAAGGCCCCGATTTCCTTCCACTACCACGATTATCATCAACAAACGATACTCATCCTCCAGCTCTGCAACAGAGCAAGCAATAAACAGTCTGAGATGTCACGATATACAATCAAAGACAATACCAACTCCCTTAATACTACGAACTCTATTAATGTGCTGAACTACCTCACAATTGCCGATGATCGGTCTCAACTCCTAACCTGGTTATCGCCCGTGGATCCGGGTTTACGGCATTGGGACATCCAAGAGCGCCGTGTTAAGGGTGTTGGTGAATGGCTCACACAAACTAAGGAATTTATGAGATGGTGCGGATCGAGTGCGAAATATGACAGTGATAAGGCAGTTCTGTTTTGCTATGGTGATCCTGGGGTGGGTAAGACATTCATCAGGTAAGGAGTATTATTCTTTGTGGATACAAAAAGTTGAAACAATACTAACAACCCGCAATGATAGTTCGCTCGTGGTGGACAGATTGTGTGATCGGTTTGGGGGACAAAGCACCGCCGTTACCTGTTTTTACTTCGACTTCGCTGCGCGAAAGGAGCAGTCTCCGGCTAGCATGCTATGTTCCTTGCTGAAGCAGATTGTCAGCGGAATGGAAAGGATTCCAGAAAAAATATCGCGCGCCTTGCAAGAGCAGAAAAAGGCCACCGGTGGGCGCAGACTGCAACTTGAGGACGCCGTGAAGTTGCTACAGCTCATCACATCCTCACAGCGGACATTTATCTGTATTGACGCTCTGGATGAATGCACCGGAGCGCAACGGGCCAAGCTCATTGATTCGCTGAGCCAAATTCTTGCGAAGTCTCCTGGCACTCGCATTTTCGTAACCGGGAGGCCTCATATCCGGGCCGAGACCGAGAGGAGATTTGTCGGACGAGTGATAAGTGTATCCGTAAGTCCCACCAAAGGCGATATCGTCACATACCTTCGCGTCCGACTGAGTGAGGATGAAACACCGGATGCCATGGATGAGAGCTTGGAGGAAGACATTCTGGAGAAGATTGGTGAGAATATATCAGAAATGTGCGTAACGGCTATGATGCCGGGAATCCCCCTAGACATTACGGGCTAATAAATATATTTAGGTTTCTGCTGGTTTCCTTAAATGTCGAGGCAATCTTGCAAGAATCGACGGTATATCGGAGACGAGAACAGCTTAGCAAAATCACGGATGGGCTAGGGTTGGGAGACGTCTATGGTACGACGATTGAACGGATAAAGTCGCAGGGTAGAGGCAAATCACGGCTCGGAATGGAAGCTTTGATGTGGGTCAGTCATGCGGAACGTCCCTTGACGGCGGATGAGCTCTGCCACGCCCTAGCAGTCGAGCTAGGCTCCCGGAATTTTAATGCCAGCAATGCCCCTTCCATCTCGACAGTTATCAGCTGCTGTCAAGGGCTTATTAGTCTGGATAAGGAAGCATCTATTGTACGATTGGTCCACTTTACTCTCAAAGAATATCTCACCACCCATCATGATATCTTTACAGGACCTCATGCGGCAATGGCAGAGATCTGCCTCACCTTTCTTAATTCGGGGCGGGTCAAAGCGCTTTCCCCCTACCCCTCTTGCAACTCCCGAGCCACGACCTTTCTAGAATATTGCTCTCTATACTGGGGAGTCCATGCAAAAAAGGAACTTTCGGGCCGAGCCAAGTCGCTTGCACTGGCGCTGTTTCAGGGAAATGATGGCCCGGGCCACCTATCGACCGAACTATTAGTAGATAGAGCACTAGGTTGGTACAATTGGCATTTTGGTGCTTATTCTCCGTTTAGTGGATTACACTGCGCATCGTTTTTTGGAATTGTTGAGGTTGTGGCCGCTTTGATAGAGATGGAATATAGTGATCTCAACGGAGGAGATTTTCGGGGGTATACTCCGCTTTCATGGGCTGCTTGTAATGGGCATGAGGAGGTGGTGAAAATATTGCTTGGGCAGGAAGAGGTCAATCCCGACAAGCCTGATAATGGCGGTCAAACACCGCTCTGGCGTGCCGCCTGCGGTGGACACGAGGACGTGGTAAAATTACTACTCGGGCAGGAAGCGGTCGACCCCGACAAGCCAGATAATAAAGGTCAAACACCACTGTGGCGCGCAGCCTGCTGTGGACATGAGGAAGTGGTAAAATTACTACTCGAACGGGAAGAGGTCAACCCTGACGAGCCAGAAAATTGCGGCACAACACCGCTCTCGCGTGCTGCACTCGGTGGACATGAAGAAGTTGTAAAACTTCTACTCGGGCGGGAAGAGGTCCACCCTGACAACCCTAATAAGGACGGTAGAACGCCACTCTCGTATGCCGCTCTTCATGGACGTGATGCAGTGGTGAGAATACTACTCGAGCTGGAAGAGGTCAACCCTGGCCAGGCAGATTATCACGGCAGTACACCGCTCTCCCTCGCCGCTGAGAATAGGCGTGAAGATGTGGTGAAAATGCTACTCAGGAGAGAAGAGGTCAATCCTGAGAGTCTAGATAATGATGGCGACACACCACTCTCATGTGGTGCCCTCGGTGGATGTGAGGGAGTAGTAAAAATACTACTCGAGCAGGAAGGGGTTAACCCCGACCCACAAAATTATGACGGCCAAACACCGCTCTCGATCGCTGCTCAGCGTGGATACGAGAGACTTGTAAAAATACTTCTCGAGCGGGAAGCGGTCAACCCCGACAAGCCAGATAACAATGGCCGGACACCGCTCTGGCACGCCGCTCGGAATGGACATGAAGAAATCGCAAAAATACTACTCGAGCGGGAAGAGATCAACTCCATCCAGCCAACCAATCATATCAAGGTACCACCCTTGGATGTCGCTGAGAATGCACGCGAGGGAGTGGTGGGCATACTGCTCGAACGGGGTGTCAGCCCTGATAAACCAGACCACTACGGCAATACACCGCTCTCGATTGCTGCTCAGGGTGGACATGAGGATGTGGTGCGACTCCTACTCGCGAGAGAAGAGGTCAATCCTGAGAAACCAGATAATGACGGCGACACACCGCTCGCTTGTGCCGCTTGGGCTGGAGCTGAGAGAGTAGTAAAGCTACTACTTGAGCAAGAGAGGGTTGACCCCGATAGGCCGAATGATGCTGGCCGAACACCCCTCTCGCTTGCTTCTTGTAATGCGCATGAGGGGGTGGTAAAAATTCTACTCGGACGGGATGAGGTCAACCCTAACAAGGCCGATAATGACTGCCAAACACCACTCACGTACGCAGCTGAGCATGGCCATCAGGGAGTGATAGAGCTGTTACAGCCTCACGGAGCTGGAACTCACGGCACGCTCTCATGCCAGGGAGACACCACCGCTTAGAAATCACCACCAATTCTTCCCTTTTGTGGCGCGTTGCATGTAGAATATCCTTGGACACCACCCTTTGCCGCTGGAGAAAATCCCCGCAATGTGAGCGCATATCTAATAGTTGATATCGCATCCGTCTGGAGGCCGGTATCTAACACGGGCGTGTGTGGGTGCGGCTTCCTGTTTACAGAGTACATAGGGCCAGGTCGGTGGGGTGAAATGGTTTTATTATTGTAAGAAAGTTCAGTTAATGGCGCGCGGCCCCTCATTCTATCCCATTCAACCTTTCTCTACTTCCAAAATCTTGCCCGCACCTTCTTCTTTCTTATCCTGTCCTTTTCTGTATTTTTTTCTCTCGCCTATCTCTTCCTTCGTAATATAATTCTGAGAGGTAGATAAGTCGTATATAGTATTTCTTCTTAAATAGCGGAATCGCGGCGTAAGAAAGGGCAGGGATTCTTAACCAATTGCGAACCATATCTCGGCTGATCCCATAATAGGGCACTGGTTACCAGAAATGAAATGGCTTGGGTAGTGATGCGACATTACGCCAGGCGAACACCTACTTAAACAAGTTTGGCTATGATGAGTCGAGAGTATCTTGGAGTCCTTATTCTTTCTACTTCTCCAGGCGTGTTCTATATATACACAATCCCAACTTTACAAAAAGAACCCCTGGTCAACAACACCCTCCAGTATTTCCTCTTGTCATCGCTCCATCCACCCAACTCCTCTGTAGCCTCCCAAAACTTCTTTTCCCTAATCCCACCCCTTTCAGTTCATCATCTTACGCTATTTCTCCTATCTTCGGCAATCCTTCGTGGCCATGACATAGCGGTCTATTTCCTAACCATCATTGTGTAACACTAATACGTCCCAACTCCTTGTAAACCTTAACTTCTAGCCTTTAGTCCTCCCTAATGGCAATTACTAACATATCCCAAACGTTCATCTTTTAGCTAATGTCTCGACCAAACATATCATCACCCTTCTGACTCTATACTAGTCAATCGTGCAACCGTTACCAAACCCAATTACTCTCAGCCATGTCCCATCAGTGTTCCCACTATCTGCTGGGTATGGAAACCTCGTGAATTTCAACACTACTAGTTGGCCTCTTCCGTTATTGACATTAACGTAATTTACGGGGATGTGGCTCACGACAGGGATCCGGCTCACCCATAGCAACCACTGGAAAATCAAAGGGTAAACCTTTTAAATACCATGCAATTAGCGGCAAACCTTTCGGATACCATCGCCCGGGAAATGTGCCATCGAAAAAGTGAAACCTTTGCACAGAATTACTTCACCTTTGACCCATCATAAAATGGCGAAGAAAAATTGAAAAAATAAGCTGAAAACAGGAAATAGAAACTTAATTAATGGTTAGATTTTTAATTTTTCTTACTGTCAGAAAGGATTTCTGTGGGTGAATCTGTGCTCACTTAAAAGTAGTGTGTTTGTGTAGTAATTTATGCCAAGAATTCTAAGAAAATCACCAAAAACCTCACCCTAAGTCTCAGTTAATTGTTAAAAATTGTAGAAAAAAATCTGGAAATATCTAGTGGCTTTTGGTTATTTTCTTTTGATTTTTCCAATTTTTTCGAAAATTATTTGAGTTATTTAAAAATTAAAGAAGCTGCTGAAACTCTGAGAATGGTTTACTTTTTGTTGTAATGTGAAACCTTTTGGATGGTATGTCTTGGCCAAGGATGGTATCCGAAAGGTATGCACAAAAATGCATGGTATTTAAAAGGTTTTCTCGAAAATCAAATCTCCATTTGATTATCACAACAAATAAATGAGATACTACCCTGAGAATCAAGCTACAGGTACTTTGAAATATAGAGAATCTGAAAATCTAGTTGTTATTTCCTGGTGATGAATTGTTATTCTGATATAGTGGTTTAAAGATTGCCTATTTCATATATAAAGTGTGGTTTTTCATAAGCATAAAAAAATTGAAAACCCTAGAAGAATTACATAATAAAATAGATAGAAGGATAGCATAAGTCTTAGATATTCAGAATAACCAGGTTTTAATTTCCTTGATAATCATTTTTGAAAGCTACAGTGATTAAAGAAGAGGTAGAAAATACGTTCAAATTACATACAAATTGTATCAATTTTACCATGTAATATCTACATACGTAGTTGGCCTATGAACTCAATATCTTGGAATCCCTTTGACTACCATATCCTAAGATAATATATAAATTTTCAAGGTAAACAAAAATGTTTTACATACTTTGTGGATTCATCATTATCAATCTATCAAATGGCTAGAATAAATTCTTATCGTATATTTATTTTGCTACAATAACTTATTTAAACTGACACTGAGTTATCAGATTAAGTTATAGGTTCTAGGGAGTCTAGTAGCACTGTTTAGAGCTAGGTTCAATAAAAGCTGTTGATCATATTCTATATTAATCGCCTTTAGTTACCATCCATAATACTCTTTCTACTACTTATTATTATTAATATACCCTCCAAACTATGCCCCAAACTGTCTACTCTCGTCCACTAAACCTGATCTTATTGGTAATTGAGTTGTAGTGAGCCCAACGATTTGATTTCAACTAGTTGATTATTAACAAATGGTTTTTTTGAGTTAAATAGCAATCATCTTTAAGAACCTGTATGAAATATAGAAGGCGATATTTATCGGACTTCAAACTTTGTATACTAACTTCAGATGTCATCATAAAGGTTATTCCAAGATATTGAGTTTATAGGCCAACTACGTATGTAGATATTACATGGTAAAATTGAGTCAATTTGTATGTAATTTGAACGTATTTTCTACCTCTTTTTTAATCACTGTTGATTTTAAAAATGATTATCAAGAAAATTTAAACCTGGTTATTCTGAATATTTAAGACTTATACTATCCTTCTATCTATTTTATTATGTAATTCTTCCAGGGGTTTCAATTTTTTTATGCTTATGAAAAACCACACTTTATATATGAAATAGGCAATCTTTAAACCACTATATCAGAATAACAATTCATAACCAGGAAATACAAACTAGATTTTCACATTCTCTATATTTCAAAGTACCTGGAGCTTGATTCTCAGGGTAGTATCTCATTTATTTGTTGTGATAATCAAATGTAGATTGGATTTTCGAGTGGTTGCGATGGGTGAGCCGGATTCCTGTCATGAGCCACATCCCCGTAAATTACGTTAACATAATATGGAAGGTGAGGAGAGTCCGGCACAGACCCCCTCTATATCTCTCAGCAATCTCACTCACCTCAAGCCCATCTTGACAATCTGGTGTACCTGGGTGGAGAGACTGCTAAGGTATGCTGTTGCGTGTATCCAGTGTTCCCAACGGGCCAGGCCACCCCGAAAGATAGCCTAGGCAGATCTAGTCCAAATTCGATCGGCCTACGAAAGCCTATCAGGCTTGGTAGGCGCCCATGCTCGGAGATTAGCACAGAGGAGAGATCATCCCAATCGTATTCCAACCCCCTCCCCGCTTTCCAGTTTATCGCCATTTGATTTTCTTCCACTTTAACTTCCGCTATTGCTTCTTAATTAATCACACAACGAGTGATACTCAAAGATTTACCCCAAGGGCCACCAGCACAGTCAAGGTTCCGAATGGTCAGGTGAAGACCCAGCCGGACGAGCTAGTACAGTCTACGGTCAAGTATAGTCCAATGGTGGAGATTGGACTCACGAGAGAGTCATAGTTGCTAGATTTAACTAGACTGCGATTGGTCGGGCTGATTAGACGGACTGATACAAGGGTCAGGCATTGAAGAGTAGTACTAAGCGGATATGAGACACTGTAGTAGTGGAACGGAGTGACTTGTAGGTGACCTTCATATCAGATCTGATCTTGTTTATTCAATTTTATCTAAATGTGGGAGGCGATGGCAATCTGTTGTGGTAGGACATTTGGCCACCAATCCTACAGAGAAAATCTTGGAGAGCTGAGAGCCTGTTTGGCAAGCATGGGACCATTTCGTTCTGCGACTACATCTACTATGAACCGAGTGTTCTCTCTTCTTTGAAACAGAAGGAAAAGGGCTGTATGTATGAGGGGACTGAAGGGAACTGTCGTATCCACACGGGCTATTTTATCCGTAATATAAATATCGTGAGTTTGATTGAGAGGCTTCTGCATTTGGAAGAAGGGAAAGTGTTGGGAAACAGAGAAAAATGTGGAGAAAGCAGAAAATGACCGGGGCTATAGGAAAGTGAATATGAGGAAATCATAAGAGTGCAGAATGACATATAAATCATACACATACATCCAAAACTGGTATAAGAGTAAGCCGCCTAGCATAGAAAAGATTTTAAGAAATAGAAGTAGTAAAAAGGAACAAGGAAATGATCATTCTCATTGGAGTTAAAAAAAAAAGAGGACACAAAGGAGTTGCTGCTGGGTGACATGAAGCCTGCTATTCAAGGACATGAAAGAGTGGTTGAACTATTGCTGGGGCAGAAAGATGTTAGTCTCAATTGCTCAGGTGGGAATAATCAAACACTACAGGTATGAGCCGCTGTAATAGGAGAGAAAGGAGTGGTGAAGGCATTGATAGATATAGAAGAGATCGATCACAATTGCTCAAAAAAGAATAATGAAACACCGCTCAGATGTGGTGGCGTTGTAGAACATGAAGGAGTAGTAAAAGATTGTTAAAGTATAAAGATATAAACCTTGATTGCCCCGATAAGTATGATCGGAGACTACTCGGGTGTGCTGCAGTTCCAGGAGATCAAGGAATTGTTAAGCTATTGATTGTGTGGAAAGATGTTGACTATAAATATCGAGATCAGGACTAGAGTATTGGGCCAGGTATAGAAAGCAGGAAAGTGAAAGAGAAAACAGAAAATGAGAATGAGACAATTGAAATCAAAACCGGGTATGCCCACCTTGCACAGCTAGCAAGGCCTGAACCCTTGTAGCTATACTAGTAAGTAAATGTTCAAGATCCTGGGAATTGATGGCCTCCCACTCCTGTTGAATAGCAGCACGCATAGTATCACTTTTTTTGAGGTCGCAGGAGTCGGGCATTAATTCGAGCTTTGATTGATCGCCAGACTCCTTCGATCAAATTAAGGTCTGGCGATTCTGAACCCCAGGGAAAAAGATACTTGAATAAGGCTTTTTCTCGTAAAACCTGTGATGGATATTTTGCTGTATGAACCGAAGCGCCGTCCTGTAAGATATAAACATAGTCTTCTGTCTGGCGGGAGACTTCTGACCAGAAACTTTCTAGATGGGGAATAATATGGTCACAGTATCGTTTTGCTGTAATTCGTGCTCCCATGGTAGACTTATCCCAAAAGATTAATGGCCCCCACTCATTTCAACAACAACATCCCCATACATAGATAGTTTCCAGCTTGGAGAACTGAGGCACAAGGCAGGAGGCATCATATTCCTCAGATGCTTTTCATGTAATATACCCACGGCCAAGTGTGCCTCCAACATTAAATGCGCATTCATCGGTCCAAATGACCATCCACCAGTCCTCCAGCACTCAAGCTTGAAACATTTGAGTCGACTGAAAGCGAATCCAAACAAAAATCCAATTTGTCAATAACTGTATACCAAATTTTAAGTACTACAAGTAATAGAACACACAGGTAAATGGCCTAGTTGCCTATTGACTTGGAATAGAAATGATTAACTAAAAGCAAAGCTAGAAAAGTGTACATATGATAAGAGTATGACATTAGTTGCCTAGTAGGATGCACTGAAACGCATCTAGAGTAGAAAAATATAGCATACTAGAATAAAAAGAGACTGACTCCTAATAGCCGGTTACCCTCCTATTCGCTTCCCTCATAGCCAGGATAACCAAGTGTGATGCAAAAGCAAGTCTGACGCTCCACTTTCTTTTCTTCCTCCTAAACAAAGTCTTTACAATCCAGTAACACCACTCTCTCCATGAAGATCAATTCTGCTCACACGCTCAGCCAATCAGTATCTCCCACTGGGCCAGCATTTGTACTCCCCCATACAGTCAACCCTGCCTGCTAGGCCAACCGGGCTTCCTGGCTGGCTGATCCTACTCTCCACTCATCCAATCTTGCTCTCAAGAACAGCCAATTTAATGCTTCAAGGTTTTCCAGTCTTACTCTATCATACTCCTACTCAAGATTAGACTAGCTCTCCCACTCTACCAATCCTTCCCCCCAGCTCTTAAACTGCTAGTGGTAATTCTCAGGCTTGTAGCTACTCACTTTGTCCATCCTACTCTTCCATTTTATCAGTTATGCTCTTCCATCAACCTGGTTCTATTCAGCTTCCAAGTTTAGTCAAATCGGATCCCTTGCCGAATGAATTCCATATTCCAGAAGCAATAGACAAACATCACTTTCTGATTCTGCTCCGATGTCTTGTGACTTGAGTATAAGGAATGCTAATTTGATTACCAGACATTATACCATCATAACCTCTTCAGAAATATTAGAACTCAGTGAACAGGTAAGCATTTCGTTCAATATATTGTATTATGTAAGCCTATTTAGACAAAAAAACAAAAAGAAGTGAAGTGTCACACTTGCTTTTACGTCACACTAGGTTATCCCGACTATGCGGAAAGCGCATAGGAGGGTAACCAGCTATTCTATACCAATGGTTTAAAAAAAGCCTCCCTCTTGCTACACGACCGTGGTACCCATCCAGAGCAATTGAACGACGAAGAGTTGTGCCAATAGCTTGAATGCCAGCCATATATGCAATTTGATTAAGAGGCTTTCGCCGGTTTTCTGCTCATTGAGTAACAATATCTATGAGATCTTGTCGCAATTCAGGCCTAACCATCCAAGGCGGACCACAAACCTTTTTCTCTTATTGGTGTTGGTTTTGTTGTGCGGTACGGTACACAGTGCCAAGTGAGAGGCCTACTGGCACAGCAATCTTGTTGTAAAGCCAGCCAACAATATGCCGGAAAAGCATGTACATGTGCTGCCACCTCACCTGACACCTGACACCTCTGCCCCTCGGCACTCTCAAGGGAGGGGGGCTCTAACTCATCACCCCCTACAGTAATGGAGGAATAGCAGGCTGACGCAAAGGAAGCAGAAGACGAGATAGCAGGGGTAGTGGTGGCTATAGCAGCCGTGGTAGTAGCTGAGGTGGTGGTAGAAGCAATAGCAGTGGCTGAGGTGGCAGCGGAGGACTTGGAAGAGGTGGCAGACAGGCCAGAGGCGGAGCCAGCACACATGTAAGCAGCGGAAACACCAGAGGAGCTCGCAGTAAACCTGGCACATAACGCTTCAAGGGAGGAGGGGGAACTGGGGGAACTGGGGGAAGAGTCGGAGTATAAAGAAGAGAACGACTAAAAAGAAGCAGTAGCAAAGGTGGAAGAGAGAGACACTGAAGGCACGGTAATAGAAGTTGAAATAGAGGTGGATGAAGAGACAAAAGAGGAAGTGACAGAGGAGGAGAAGCCTGTGGTAGAGGATGATAAGGTGGGAGAGTAAGAGATATCGGAATCGGAGTCTGAATATCAATTGAGGTTTGAATTTTCATTGAATTCAGAATATGACTGAACTGAGGTAGGTGTATTCAGTTCTGTAGCGGATTCAGAGCGAGGAGCTTCAGGAACATTATTGGATTGTGAAGAGAGCGACAGCGACAGCGGACTTAATTCTGCTTCTATGGAAGGCGAATCAGAACTGCCAGTACTGGATTGTGGAGGTGAAGATGCGGAACTCAAGTTCCCAGAGTCCGATTCTGCTGCTGATACTAGTGGGTAGTGGAAAATCAGGGTTGGAAGGGTCATAGCTCTGCAACCGCGAGTAACTTGAACAGTATCTTGCGGCATACTTGAAGACAATTGAAAGTGAAAGCGGAAGTCGCTAGAGTTCTTTTGATTGATTCTTGATTCTTTAGTTTATATATTACTTTATCTTCCGCCTTAACAGTGAGTCTCCGCCCATTGTAACTACAGTTTCACTTTTCTCTTACGCTCTCTCTCTGGTTTCGCAATTCCATTTTGTTTTGCTCTACGGTACACGTAATAGGTTTTAATATTTTCTCGTACTCCAAGTTCTAGTATTGATTCTGAGACCACGATAGAGGTTGCTTCTTGTATTACTTGGGTTGGTTCTAAGGTCACCATGGACGTTGCTTCACATAATTCTAGCTTTATGGTAGTCAGTGTAACGACCGTACAGATAGGTAGCTAGAGTGGACTTTACTCAAGCCTGTATGGTATACCATGTGGTAACCATATTGAGGATAGGCCAGTATGCTTAGTATACTACGGTAGACATGAGTTGGTACAAGTGTCTACAAAGTGACTTGATGACATAGGGTTAGACAGGGTAACCTGGGGAGGCCAAAGTTACCCTACTAGGCAGGGTAACCTTGGGAGGGAATGTTTGCATAAAGCTAAGGACCCATAGTAAACGTTGCATGGGTCTCTGGGGTAACATTATATGTGGTCGCACATATTCCTGAAGGCAATAAAGGCATAACTGGATGAAGTTACCCTACTTTAGAAACATGATTACCCTACCTTGGGACCCCAGTTACCCTACTGAGGTACCCCAGTTACCCTGCCTTCACCGACAAAGTCAGCCGCGGACTTAGGGGAAAGTTATCCCACTAGAGTGGGGCTCTTAGATGTTCATCGGGCCGATTCGTATGGGACAAAACGGACTACTGACAGAGCAGAGGTGGTCCTAACCTCCTGTAAGTTTCAGGGGATATTCCTAACACCCCCCTGCGGCCCCAGCGTTGGTAGGGCGCGACAGCACTGTACGGCTGTGTAGTCGTGTGCCTCCCAGTAAAGTGAGATCCATAGGAAGACGCCCACCACACCGTACGAGTTGTGGCCGTCCAACGGACCACAAGCTGTTCGCGGGATATAAAAGGGGTGTGAGGGTGACAGCCTCCAGGGGCGCCACCTGGATAACACCTGGGAACCACCTACGAGCATACTTTGACCTCCGGGTAGTTGTATGGTTAATAGTAGACAGCCTGGGGCTGACGGGGGAAGCTGCAAGGGTTCCAGGACAACCACCTCAAAGCCAGTCCCAGGCCATCCCGTGAACTGTAGCATTACCATGGGTTATTAGTGGACTCTAGAGGTGTGAGACTTGTCACGATTAAGAGGGTCCCGCATGGTTGGCTGTGGGTAGCGCCCATGCAGTCAAGCAGCAGGAGATTACTTACCGTGGGAGCATGCAGTCAGGTTTAGAAGGTTAGTATAGCCAAGTAGATTTGGCAATAGACTGCATAGCTTGTATAGACGAAACCACCGCTGGGCCACTGAGTCCCAATGGATATTTTCTCTGCGGTGGGTATCTCGGTTGGCCACTGACATACTCCCGATAGGAAAGAGTTTTCGCTCATGCAGATCTAGTTGGAGAGACATCACCGGAAGTACTTCCTATTTGTGGAGATAGTTAATATCCGAGCGGTCCCACTGTCTCAGAAGTGTTAGCTCACTCTAGGCAGGTGAGTTGGACAGCCCTGAACTGAGCAGGGTCCTCGCGAAAGATCAAAATCGTTGACGGCTGTCCTCTGGCTTTCCATTATTCTACTTAACTAAAGCGAGAGACACCCTATTCTGATAACCAACGATACTTGAGAGAACATATTGAGTAAAGCTCTCAGGCTTAACGCTATTAAGTTTTACGGCTTGATTCTACTTTGAATTATGTTTATCTTTATTTTACTGCTACTTTGAGTCTTCGGTGCGGTCACAATCTTAGGATCCGTCTTCCTACAGAGTGCCCCCGTCACAGTCAGACACAATGTCTTGTTTTGTCATTGTGTTCCACATTTTTGTTCCAATCGATTTCTACTCATTGATACAGTACCAATCTTTATTGCCTGACCCTTGTAAGGGGTGCATGGCCTGTCAACTTATACTCTCTGGTGGGAACCTGCTTCCCGCACCCAATGAGCCTTTACCCTCACAGGAGATTGGTTTTGACTGTTCCCAGGCCGAATGCATGCAAATAAGAATAGGCTAAAGCAATTGGAGTTTAAAGAGTATATTATAAAAAGGTAGCAGATACAGCGTATATAGATATCTATTGCAATCAGAGATTATCACTCATTACTACTTTCATAAAATATATAGGAACAGAACCTGGAATCCTCCTACCAGTACGAATGGACAATCACAAGTTCTACCACTTGCACTCTGGTAGCCAACAGTATTCCGACTATTCTGCTCCTGAAGTTGGAAGAACATCAGCAACAAAAAGTGTTTACTCCAGACGCATAGGGCCCACGTCCGGAGGGCGTACGTTCGCCCCATTGGTTCCGTACGTCCTAAACGTCCGCCGTTGCGTCCTCTGGGTCCTAAACGTCCTGAACCTCCGGGCGTCCCAGCATTGCACCTCCTGCGCCTGGTGCCTCCCAACACCCTTGTTCCCAGCCTTACCACCAGGTGCACTTGTCACGGCCTGATTCTGTCCGAACACCCACCATCAGTCTCTTCTCGCCCGGGGGTCTCTTGAGTAGACCTGCAGGATTCTGGGAGCCCGACTGCCTAGATTCGTCCGGGGACGGCCCATAATGCTTGCAACACCCTGCCGACACTCTACGCGGACTCCTCCCCTTGTCCGCACCCTGCCGGCGCCCTTCCCGGACTCTTACCCTTGTCCGCACCCTGCCGGTTCCACTACCCAGACGCCTACCTTCGTCCGCTTTCACCCTCTCGATTTCTAACATAGCCTGTATATAATTTTATAAATGTCATTAATGGTAGTCTGCTACACCCTCGTGGCGGAGTTGAATCCGGGTACCTGGATGGCAATTGCCATCTCACACGTCCGGCTTCAACTCGGCCGGGTGCGTATAATACACAATTCTGTAGTCTAATCCACAACATATTTCACAAATCCGCCCTACTCTCGCGGCCGAGTTGAATCCAGGCACCCAGGTGGCAATTGCCATCATAAGCGTCCGGCTTCAACTCGGCCGCGTGCGTATTATACTCAATTCTGTAGCCTAATCCACAACATATTTCACACATCCGCCCTACTCTCACGTGCGAGTTGAATCCGGGCACCTGGGTGGCAATTGCGATCTTAAGCCTCCGGCTTCTACTCGGCCGTGTTAATATTATACACAATCTAGTAGTATACAATAATCTAATATATTTCATTAAACGTCCGCAGATCAATCCTGTGATTTACTATCCATTGGCCCTCCCGCGTGGGAATTACATGCGCCTGTGCAATCACTGTCCCTATATCAACTATTCGCATCTCTCGACCACTACGCCGCTTCCCGACTCGTATATGTCCGCTTGCTAGATGGAATCTACGACAATTGATCAGATCGAGTGCCCGAAGTAGTGCTAGGCGCCGGACACCAGCGGCCTCGCTGAAGACGTTTCTTTTTTTGAAAAGGGCTGACAGTTGCGCCACCCCCCGCCCCCGAAGATCTCCATCACTGTCCTCTCCGCCTGCCTGGATCCATACCCAATCATTTCTGGGACCACCGCTACGGAAAGCCATTGTTCCGGTGCTGCGGGCTCAGTGAATCTGGAAAACGTCCGTTTCCTGAAAGTCAGCGACCGGAATTTCAAGGTGCGTAAATTGCTCTACGGGAAGTAACCCCAGTTCGGTAGGGTCAGAAGACAGCGGATGGTCATCCGCTACAGT
>Ga0307517_10000738_pt1 | contig 56431 bp, 51 predicted proteins | sample 23_EM_MG_FD_194515 | JGI IMG/M metagenome (GOLD analysis project Ga0307517, IMG submission 194515) | Populus trichocarpa ectomycorrhiza microbial communities from riparian zone in the Pacific Northwest, United States - 23_EM | ecosystem: Host-associated > Plants > Roots > Unclassified | place... | reverse complement strand
AAAGGCGGGACAGAGGGATCCATATGGTATTCGTGTAACCTGACAGGTCACGTTACGCGGAAATCTCGAGATAGTGTACGTGGTGTTTCTGAAAGTGCAAATTGCACTTGGAGGGAAAATAGAGGGGTTCAATCTCTTTTATTTATAACTAAACTAGCTAGTGGAGCGACTACCTATCCGGGCTTGCACAACCATACGGCAGTACGTTCCAAGGAGTACGCCAGTCCCAACCCCGCCTAGCCCGCAGTACATCTGGAAAAGTACCACCCGCGCGACACGTAGACCGAAGTCCGAGTATCCGGCCAGCACACGGGAATCACAAAAATAAACCACCCAACTAGGGTACGAACAAAGCAAATCCACCTCCCATAGCCATCCATCAAACACTACCGCAAGCAAGGTCATAGCCACAACCAAGCCCACATCCCGGCAAACCGGTCACGCATCCCTCCAACCAAAAACATAAATCCAAATAACAAATCACAACACATGGACCGCCATCCATCTCGCAAACCAACAATCTATCCGCGTCTCCACACTACTTCCAACCCCATATGTAAGGCAGGGCGACCACCATCTCTCATCCACCCCTCGAACATGGCAGCGATACGTTCCAAGCATGGCTGGCCGTCTCGAAGTCGCAAATGGTTCCCAACAACATCGGGGGAGGTCCAATCGCAAACACACAGGCCAGGTTGGCTCGACCACCATTGCAAAACAGTTGTATTCCCGTCGATCACGGGCAATTCGTCCCAGTTGTGCACAATATTATACCAAAAAGGCACAAAATAATGTAAAGCGCACCCAGGAAATCGGTGAAGATGAGCGCTGAATATCTTGGCGCTACTGCCGCACTCCCCACAGGGGCTGCCATCAGGCCACCACGCGAGGGCAACTGTCCGTCCGCCACCACCAGTAAACTTGAGCGGAAGCTTACACTTGTCACTGCCGTTGCAACTCTTCAACAGGCATCTAGTGCACCTGCTATCCGGATCACCGAGATGAAACAGGCTGAGAGTACCGCCGATCAACTGAGTGACAGTCCGTTGGAAAGGATTCCCGCACACTGTGACCACACCATCATTGTCTTTGTGTTCACTCGGAATACCCAAACCCAGATTAAAATGGGACTGCCACCAGCCACGCCACTCCGGAATCCGCTTATCATTGAACAAAGTCGGGAAACGGGGACGCTTGGCAAGATATCTGTCGCATGATACCAGGTGGAAGCGATCATCAACACCCTGACAGCCATCGTGTCCAACAACAACGGTACCACTGCGAATCCTCAACAAAATGTAATGATCAAGCCTGCTGAGACCGCGTAGGTGTCTGGGCTTCTTCGGATTCCGATCGTAGTACCCGTGGCCCTCCGACGTGTGCCAATATGACCATTCAGTCGCCCGTAGTTCTCTGGCAATCATGGCATGCCCTAGGCCTAGTACAACACCTGCCCAATTCCGAACATGCAAGACACCGCCGACCGCCTCTTTGGCCTTGGCATCCGTCATCTCGTTGCCAGCAATCCCACAGTGACCAGGGATCCAGCAAATGCGAACCGCACTAAAGCGATTGAACAGGGGCGTCAACACTTCCCACATCCCAGCGGACTCACCCTCATTCTCCATCTGCGCAATACACATAATGGCCGGGATGCAGTCCGAAAAGATGATGATCATGCCGTCGAAGTCCAAGCGCACATCTCGTAATGCAGCGACAATGGCGAAGATCTCGCATTCCACGATGCGCCACGTCGAAGGCGTAGCAAAGGCTCTCGCGCCTTCGGTCATCCCGCACTCCTCAGTCGTCCAAGCCACCGCTGTACCCTTGTCGCTCTTCGAGCCATCAGTGTAGATCATAAGGAGATCAGGAACCAGGACTGCGTCCTCATAGGCATCGTAAAACTTCTTCGCAGCCAGTTCCTTTCCCTTAGACACATTGAAGCTCGGCACCGTTGTGGCAGTCTTGTCAGACGCCATCGGGTAAGCCAACATACCTTCAACCTCCCAGTCGCCCCGAATCGATCCGAACCACGGATGGTCATCGCAATATCGGTAATTGATCATGCGACTGTAACACCGTCTCTGTAGATATCGACCCTGTATATTAACTGGAGGCGTCCCGAATTCAGCAAGCATAATATTGGTAGCAAGCTTCATAGGACACCTGAACAGGGATCGAAGACAATCGTTGACGTGGACCTGAATTCGCTTCACATACGACGAAAAGTCGGTTACGAATTCAAGCCCGAAGTAGACGGTCAGTAGGTAGGCAGCCTGAAACAAACGGTAAGTGCACCATGCATTCAGCCCTCCATCACTCCCAAACCTCCTCCCCAACGCGGATATCCTCCTCCGAACACCCAAACCTCTATCCAACCAATAAGATACATGAGAAGACATATTAAGAAAAACATTAAACCTATAACCAAGAACCCTAAGATCCTTCACAGGTGTCAGTAATTCCCCATCAATATCCAAATCCTCCCATGTCGTTCCACCAAAACCAATCCACTTAGTCTTGATCGCGCTAAACCCCATCTTCCTTCCCCTCACTATCCTATCACAGTCTTTGAACAACTCAGCCATCGTGTACCTCGTGAGATCCCTGCTATCGGAAGCAACAAGGATGACCCCATCGTCCACATAACTGCTCACCACAGTGCGAACCGAAGGGGAGTACCTGAGGCGAGGCTCAAAGATGTCTGCAACATAGGCACCAAACAAAAAGGGGGACAACGGGGATCCCTGAGGGATGCCACAGTTGACAAAATACGGCTTCGACACACGACCATTGAACCTGAATCTAACTACGCGGTTCCCAGCCCACCTCCTAACCCAATGTATCAGGTTGGCAGGGCATTCCCGAGCGGCTAAAAAATCACACAGCAGGTCAATGTGAATGTTGTCAAAACCTCCTTCCACATCCATCGATAGCATGGCACATTTAAAACCCTCGTTGTGTCGCAAAAATTCAAACACAACAGACATCGCATCATGAACACCTCACTTGCGCCTAGACCCAAATTGAGTTTGGCCCAGTACCACATGCTCGGCAATCCTCAGCAGGACGATTCTCTCAACCACCTTAGCAATAGTCGGCAGCAGGTGAATCATACGCCAGCTTTTCACAATGTCATAACGGGGTTTGTCCGCCTTTGGTATAAGTACAACCTCAGCAGAGTGCCAGTCAGGAATGTCGTTCATCAAACCGTAGTCGATAAGCCGTCTCAGACAGTCAGGTTTCTCCTTCAACCAATATCTTATGAAGGGGTACCCGATGTCATCAAGACCAGGACCGGTATTCGTCGGGCTCCGCTTGATAGCAGATTCCAACTCGCAGGCAGGGTCCATCTCAATCGCAGATGGTTGCCATAATTGTTCGTCACCAGGGTGCAACTGGGCAGCAACAAGGTCGCTAATATCGGAGTGGCGGCAGACGAGACGACCTTCAGAGTCCCGCATAGAAGGAAGTGTCTGCCTCGATTCCAGTTGTCTGGCCAGTCTGAAGATAGCAGGATCTCCGGCCTTTTCAATCGTGTCCCGAATAAATTCCTGTCGGGATCTCAACAGCATGGCTCTGTATACTCGTCGAACAACATTATAATCGTCCGAAACCGCCGGCAGCCGTCGTTTGATCCGTCTCATGCGATTTAAATCGGAACGAATGTGTTGTAAGTCGGGGTTCCAAAAGGGGCACCTGCCGACACTTCTCCCAGACCTCGGAAGTGCGTCCACACCACTCCTCAGTCTCTCCCACATCTCACCATCACTACCCGAATCGACGTGTTCCAATATATCATCACAATCGGATGTCGGAACGTTCCTCCAGGCTGGTCGCCGTCTAACCATATCCGTCGGCTCCTCCACCTCCAGCCTCGCGATAACGGCAACATGCTCAAGGCCAGCCTTCCCATCATACGAAACCCTCGTAGTTGACCGCCCGATAAACAGATCGATGGCACTGATATTCCGAAACGTACAGCCGACTGGAGGGTGCACTCGAAGACCATTCCGATCGCAAAACTGGGTCAACCACAAGCCATGACAGTCAGCGATATTCATACTGCCTTGTCTCGGGTTAGGGCTCCACGAGTCGTGTTTGGCATTGAAGTCGCCCATGAGGAAATCGCAACCATCCCATGTCGCCTCGTAACCAGACCACTCGAGCCTATTCGCCTTTGGAGGAACGTAAACACCGCCGATCCGTCTTTTCACCCCACCCACATCATACAAAATCACACAGGTCATCATGTCGTGCAAGTCCACCAGGAACAAACCAGACAACGATGACCGAACAAACACCTCAACACCCGACGCCTGAACAAAAGAAAACAAATCAAAATCCACATGTTCATGTACAATACCACTCCCGTCCGCCTTACGGGGAGGATCAACAACAAATAACAAATCAACAAAAGAAAAAACATCCATCACCAACGAACGGTTAGCCCTGCTCCGTCCAACATTGATCGATAATGTTGTAACAAACATTAGGCCTGAATGGCCGACGAGGTGATATCGGAATCAGAGGTGCGCCTCTTAAGAATGCTTTTTGGGGGCGCATGCAAGCCCAAGGAAAAACCCATAGTCTCATCGTCATCGATGGTCTTGATGGGGGGGTCGACCGATGAGTCAGCCGCACTAGATGGCCTAAAGGCCCTGTCAACTCTACCGGAGGGGGCCGGTTCCACAATTTCGGTAATACGGGAGGGGCCAGCCTGCTCGTAAGCATCAATAGCCTTACCCTTACCTTTCCTGTCAACCTTAGGCCGGACAACCTTGGCCTTAGGCAGAACACTGTCAGTCATGCCCCTGCGGTGGTCAGCACGTCTAGCAGCATAACTCATTCCTTCCACCTCAACAGTCAGTCCCTTAGCAGAGACCTCCTTCTCAACCATCACCTCCGAGGTAATCTCAACATGTACCCCACGACGACGACGACGTTGGCGATTCAAAGACCGGTCGGACACACCTGTAACAGATGTGTCATCGGCGACGATAGGAGATCTAGCACCAGCGGGGGCAGGGGAAGAACCAGAAGCAAAAACCACCGGGCACCTATTAAATCTGGTGAAGTGATCCGATCTCTCGCATAGCATACACCTTCGTACAGTGTGGCTACACGATTGACCGTTCTCACCAGGGCAGTTAAGTTGTCCACACCTGTGGGACTTTGACGAGTGGTCCCCAAAACAAAAACTACAGCGGGGGGGAAAAGCACACAACATCTCAACATGGCCAACTTGAAGGCACTTGTTGCAGACCGGGGCAGAGCGGTGTTCCTCAAAAAACCTAGCATTCCTGGACTTACCGAACAGAAAAACACGACCGGAAGACAAAACCATGTCACTAGCATCGTTGCGCTCAAGAGTGAACCGAATGCCACAAGAGGTGGCGCCCGCCTGCTTCATGGCGTAAACCGAGCCAAGCATGTTAGGACGGCCAGCGGTAATCACCCCCGGGTTCGAGCCCTCAATGTCAGTCCGGAGGCCGTCAAAGGCCTTATCGCCGGTCCAGTCTTCAGGCTTCCATAATGAGCCTCTCCCAGTGGGAGCAAGAGGAACGCCGGAGACCAAAATCTTAACCTTCGCCACATCCTTGTGGAAGACGAAGCCAGTAAGACCAGAGGGGCCGAGTTCCCGAAGGAGAGTTGATCGGCATCGTTCCAGTCTATCCCAGACCTGAGTGGCAGTATGTTCCGCCAGCGTTAAGTAGATGCATCCAATTTCAAGCTTGGAGCGGGCTTCCCGAATGTACGGGGTCTTGTCGGAAACCTTTCCAAGATTGCTCAAGGACTGGTTCAACCGGATGCGGATAGCCTCGGGGGTAACAGGAAGTTGTGTCCGCTTGCCAGCATCGAAGCGCATGGTAATGTGGCGCTCTCTGGCATTCGGGGAGGGGGAGGATGTAGGGACCCTACTACGGGAGGGACCAGGAACCACAACCGCAGGGGGTGGAGGAGGTACCAATCGCGACCTAACCTGACGACCTGGCTTAGTCATAAATGGCACAGGTGGAGGGGGAGGGGCAGCCGCAACACGGCTGTACATCGCCGCCCCGGTTGGGGGGGATGACACCGGAACAACAAGGGGTACAGTGGCAGGGGCCGAATCAGCAGCCGGGCCGGTAGTCGAATCCCTCCGTCGCCTTCGTCGATTCGCCCTACCTCCACGAGTGCTCTTTCTATCAACCACGACAAAGCCGGCATCGGGTGATTCCTCAAAAGCGACCTTCTTACCACCTGAAGAGGACGCAACACCAACATCAGTAGGAGGGGGGGAAGGAGTCACCCCACCGTTCATGCGCTTAGCAGCTTCAGCACGAACCGAACTCCGAATCGTCTCCCGAGAGTTCCAGACAGGTACACCCCTGCCAACTGTCAGCTCGGCCTCATGGGCCACTGTATCCCCTTCCAACCGGGCAATAACAGCCTTCAACAGCTTGATCTCCCCTTTCAGAGAGATGATTTCATCCAAGCAGTTGTTCTGTTGCTTGCCCAAACGCTGAATGTCAGCAGCAACTTCCTCAAGGGAACCATATGTCTCCTTTCCCCCAACCAGCGCGTAGGCCCGGCACCCATCGACCATGGAGGCATCATCCGAATCTGAGGACGACGCGACTGAACCACAGGAGGAGGAGGGCGAAGACGAAAGGGGAACCGCATTACCGGAGCGGATATCCTCAAGACCACTTAACCAGGCCGCGTCAACCATCGAAGGTGACTGATAGCTCATGGTAAGGGGGAGGGCAGGAAGCGAGGAGTACGACGGGGAGACGCTGCGGGTAACTGAACGTGGCTGAGCATCAGTGGCGTACCTAGAATCACCAATACCTGTGCCATCAGTGTTAGACCCACCGCCCAAGTCCATAGGGGTATCGCGAACGATAACTGCCGACGATGGAACCACCTGACTAGTAGTCAATGGAAGGGGGGAAGGGGAGTCTCTCTTGGGGGGGGTGTTGCCCCGAAGCGCCTTGGTATGAGCAATGAACTCATGGTGTCTTTTGGACACAGGAACAAACGCGCGGCGGCCAGAGGGAATGGTGGAATCCGGGGCGAAACCAGAACCAGCACCAGGACGGGACCAGGGGGGAACAAAGGCGGGCGGGGACGAAACCTGAGTGATCCGATCCTCAGGGCGGATGCTACCTGCAGGAGGTGCATAGTCCTCGTCCGACGATCGGTCCAATCGGAAGTTGTCGTAAAGCTTCCGTTCACCAGGGGAAAGTCGCCCAATAGGGGAGGGAAGACGCCGTTGGCTATCGTCAACCTCGACCACAGAAGGAAGGTACAGGGGGTCCTGGGAACGGTCTTCGTCAATGGACGGCAGGATGCAGAGGGGACCATGGGATCAGACGCCATAGTCGAATAAAAGTCCGAGCTCACCACACGGGAGCTGGATGGGGCGAAGGACTGGGAGGAGCCCTCGGGGGTGTGAAAACGGGCGTAAAAACCCAAAGAAGTGGTGCGGTCGACGTGGCAACGCGCAGAGGAGGTGTCACCAGAAATGCAACAGCCGCGAGCAGCCATGATTCTGGTGCAAACAGTTTCGACGGAGTCGAACGAGCGGAGGTCGAGGTGAGCAACAATCGCCCGAACCTCAGAAGTAAAGAAAAGGGAGTCATTCCGACATCCCGAAACATGCTCGAAGTGGAGGCCTTGGTAAGCCCCACCCGGCGCGGCGTATGACAGTTTGACAGCCGGGATAAGACCACGGCCATCAGAAGTGGGCATCCTGCCTGGGACAATCTGGGTGCCCGGAGCAGGGGAAGGGGAACAAGGAGGGGGGGCAACAGAGTCACCCATCATGAAATTTCACCTGTAGCAAAAGGCCAGGCGAGCCACCAAAAGCAACAAAAAATTCACCGGTAGTAAAAGCCCGGCGAGCCACTAAAAGAATATTGCCCGAAGGCCAAAGAACTTCCACCGCCCGAAGGCAAAACCCGCCAAATGCGACCGTCAACGAAGGTTCTCACGATAATAAAGCGTGGTGTTGAGGGTGGCGAAACCGTGTGTTCTGATTGGTCGAAATAAACGGTCAGGAAAATAGAGGGGAAGAAGCGTGGGCCACGAGTAACCGGTGTCCTCCCACGTCTTGTATCATACCAATGTTAGCTTCTCCTCCAAGGTCCCCCAGGTCGCGAAAAACTCACGGTGAAATTAGGGCTAGCATATGCCCTCGCGTGCTTCTCAATGTAATCTGTAGTAGGATAACCGGCTTACGCAATGAGCTTTAGAAGCCAGAGAATTTGTGAGTTAGAAGTACTCACGTGGGTCACAAGTAATAGACTCCTTGCCCTCCTCCTGGTAAATTCGGATGTAATCAATATACATGGTCACTCCTTTGTCAAGGCTTGGTCTAGTAAAGTAAGTAAGTCAGCCAAGTGTATCTTGGGAGAAGAGTTGTTCGCTTTCCTGTACCTCAAGTTCGCCCAGTCTACCCAACCCCAGGCGGAACTGAATGCTAAGTTCATTACTATAGACATTGGCTCACGAGAGACCTCTCGCGGACCAATGTTACCGTTTGGCCCGACGGCGGGTCCTAGCATGCGGAAGGTTTCCTGATCTCCCACGAACCAAGCAACTGCGCCGTCCTTGTCACCCGGTATGTATTCAAAAGCATACTTTTGGTACTATAGAATCATGACTTAGAACTAGGCGTGCTAGGAGGGGAGTGGTTAAGACCTGCCTGTTTGTTGTCATACCACTCACTTTTCAACTTGGTGATACCTAGATTCAATGATCAGCGATACAATACACCAGATTAAATTTCGCTAGCATACCGCTGATAGATTCTTGTAAGGGGCCCCCACTCCACGGATTTATCTCTGTAACGTTAGGTGTATTGACAGTCAGGTAGTCGTAATTCGGCTTGTACTGAATATCGAATGGGGCCTACCTTCGATTTGAGCCTCAATGCACAGATGATCACTCGGGGAATCTTACCACTTGGAGGGTTTGTGTGGCGACGCCCAAACTTAGGTCTTGATCAATAGTTGCTTCCAGAACGTCGATCTCAGGCGCACCGCGCCCGGTCCCATGGTTTGGGTGATCCTCGCCCTCGCAAACGCAGCTAGCAAGCTTCTGGCCCTGAAGGTACGACATGCCACCAGAACTAGATTGGTTTGGGGTGATGCCCACATCGCATGTATTGTAAGAGTAAGGCCAAACACCCTCAGTTGTCGCCTTGTATCCGGGACGTGCAATGTTCCCGAGCGTCCAAACCCCGGGCCAGAACCCGGCAACACCCGGCGGGCCTGGAAGGGAAGCAGAGACCTCAAGAACGCCCCCCTTGAAACATAGTTTATTCCAACTCTGGATCATTCCGGACCGGTAGTTCAGATCATGGTTTTTGAAGGGATCCAGTCGTATTTGAAGAGTGCCATTCTTGGTTGTCACAGCATCTGGATCATACCACGCAAGATCGTGGGTAGCTGCATAATAGAGATCTAAGGCTTGCCAGAAAGGGTCATCGCCTTCATAAAATGTCCTTCCATCCTTATTAAACTCATCGCTGAAAACAAGCTTCAAATTCCCTTTCCCAAGAACTGAATCTCGCGTGAGGGCAGATTTTGGGGTATCCGGATCAACCAGCGTGCTCCTCACATTGCGGAGGAGTGGATGATCTGAACCTGATAAAAGTTCTCCTGCTGAGGAACCGTTTATACCGTGTTCATCCTCGAAGAATCCATAGTTACCAAACGTCAAGACAGGTGACACAACAAACACCATGAGCAGCCCAGTGACAAAGGCCACCAAACTAAAGATAGTGACAATTCTTTTAGGGCCAGGTCCCATTTCCCCATCCACATCCGGATTGTGTGCATCGTCGTCCTTCTTTATCTTAATAGTGGGGAACTTAATTGCCATTCCGTCTTCTCTATGATATGGTGAAGGCCCACGATTTGGTCTTCGTTACAGGAGTTCGAACTAATATCAGGTATCTTGCCTCACCAGCGCAGAGGCAACCGGGGGGAAGACAACTCGAGGGATTCTGACGTAAAGGTATCGTGAGCATCCTCCAGTCAGTTGGAAGGAAGTTTTGGATATCTCCGCAACAAGAGCATAAGGGGCAATTGAGAACGCTGGGGAGGCTGGCCATGCAATAAATACCATTCCCTAGTGCCCAGCCAAGCCCACCCCCTCCAGTGAATCGGAGCCATGCTAATAACCTCGACGGCAGAGAATGCCTATTCTATAGGAGCCAATCCCGGGCCTCCTATAATACTCGAGCACTATCAGGGATTCAGCCTTTATGTTGCGCCCCAATACAGCACAGTAACATCCCGCTATCCCGGATCTCGATAATTTAGATACCCAGCTATCCTGGATGAACCTCCGAGAGTTGCAAATTCCTTCATCCCAAAACCTAACTTGTTGTCCCGGATCGCCCGCTGTACCAGGCAGAGATTCTTGGCCGCCAAGGGTAGTTGGGGCTACTATTCCCTTATTACCGGACAATACCGGTAGACTGTAACCCGGCTTCAGGGACTAGTTTTGTGCCACCTCCTAAAAGGTACAGTACTTAGCTGCAGGAGTTAATCAGTGAGCACCCATCGTATTGGTCAAACAGCCTGGGTACCCCCTTCTGGCAAATAAGTGATCGTCAAGCGTTCCCAGGATTTCTTCCCTTTTCCAATCAGTAGGTGTAATTGCACATTAGAAACGACCATTCATTGGGAATCTCCGCAGACCAGCCCTGGCATCCAAGTATAAATGGTGGCTTACCATCCATCACAGGGGAAGAGAAGGCCAAGTTCGTTTATTGGCTAGGTCAACATTCTATGAGTGAGCCTATTCCACTAACAGGTGGCATTCGAACTAATCGGGGTCATGGTCCCGCCTCTCAATCCGCCAAAAGTGAGTGAAGTTTGGCACTGTACGAGTGCTAGTCCAAGTGCCAGGGGAAACGCTTTTGTACAAGAGAAGGGTAATCAACCCCGTCCTGTACGAGTACGAAAGCATCTTCCCTGGTACTTGCACTTGTAAGAGCTCGAACAACCGAACATCACCCTAGGACGTTGGAGCTGTCTTTGCTAGTGACGTCCGGCACTTTTTTTTGTTTCTCTCTCTGAAAGTGTGATAGAAGGTTAACTTTCGCCGTCCACCTCCCCCCCTATCCAACATCCAAGAGAAGGCGTCTTGGTACGAGGTCCCATCATTCGGATTCTCATGATATATACCGGTAGTGCCTGATACTTAAAAAATCGACCCCCTTACTAGTTAGTTAGGTTTGCCTAGGATAAAATTTATTGGATCAAAACCCCTATTGCTCACTTGCTTTTTCGCTTAGTAATAATAATCCACAAAAAAAGTAGCCGTTGGCACAATTCATATATGTGCCCATCCTTCCCGATGCCCTTTACTACTCCCAACCAATACTCTATCAAAAAATGGAATCCATAAAATTAAAGAAGAGTCGATTTTAAGTATGATACGGTAGTTCTAAAGGGAGGTTTTTCTCTGAGAACTTAGCTGTATCGGAGCGGGAACACAAATTCCCGAGGGTTCGTTCGTAATAGCGAGGTTTCCCGTATATAGAAGTTCGATTATAGCGGGGTACGACTATAGAAGATGAAGAATCAGGAGAAAATTAAGAGTAAACCCGAAACACTGCCAAATTCTAGAAATTTTCCTTCATGTTGGTGGACAATCGTATGGACGCGTAGGTACAGTACTACTACCGTAGTAATACAGTAGGCACCAGTATTTTACCATTATATTTCTTTTATCCCTGCTTTCCGGTACTTTGGCCGGGCCAGGACAATTATACCTTTCAGTGAGCAGGCAGTCCCATCTAAGTTAGTGCCAAGCCAAAGCCCACACCCCCGCAAGCACTGGAACAAGGACCGTGCATGGAGGGCCCGGGGTCGGCTCGTATGCCGGTAGGATACCGTAGGTTTTCCCCTCAACCGCACCCTCCCGCGGCCGGAGCTATCCTCGGTCCAACGTTTAGTTCGCTTGAACCTCAAAATCTGATCCTTTACAGAACGCTGCACTGTCACCCAGAAATACAACAGCAAACCACCATGTTCACCATGTTCACCAGATCTTCCGCCCGTTGTAAGTACAGGTCCCACCACCTTTCTACAATATCTTGAGCGTAAAAAGACTCATTGCATCGGACACAACCACAGTCACAGCATTGACGCTGCCAAAGCCGTTCTTCATCGCAAGAGTCTCTCCTATGGCGGCCCAATTCCGGTATTTCCACCGAACTTACAATCCTTATCCCGAATCGCCTTGGCTCACTCTAACTAACTCTTTTTTTTCTTTTTCTTTCTCTCTCTTTTTTTTTGTCATAGCCCCATCGCAACCTCCACTCCCGCCTCCACACGAAACGTCTCCCCGGACAACGCCTACTCAATCCTAGCCGCCCAACGCAAACAGCGGCCTATATCGCCGCACCTAAGTATTTACCGGCCACAACTGACCTGGTGTGGGTCCGCTGCGAACAGGATTACTGGTTCTCTCCTCTCAGTGGGTGCATACAGCTTCTTCGCCGCGTACGCTGTGGCGCCGGCGTTCGGATGGCATCTTGATAGCGCTACTATCGCAGCGGTGTTCTCGGAGTTGCCAGCTGCGGCTAAGTTTGGCATCAAGTTTGCAGTTGCCCTGCCGTTTTCTTACCATTCTTGGAATGGGGTCAGGCATCTGCTTTGGGATACTGGCAGAGCGTTGGATATCAAAGATGTCTATCGGACTGGGTATGTTGTACTTGGGTTAACAGCTGTTAGCACGATTTGCCTGGCTATGCTTTAAGGTTCAGGGGACTGCAGACAGGGACTAGGATTGGTAGTAGATTGGAGGCCTGAGCTCCGATATGATGCCTTGGGTGCTTGAAGGCTTAAGTTAAGCCTTTCTGACTGTCTTTGTATTGATACTGTACTCGCAACGGTATCATTACCATATTTTAAAAAGAGGGATTGTTTGTCATCCTGGATTCACTGCTAATTTAAAGAGAGTTTGTTCGTGTACGAGATTTGTCCCCTTGTTTTCTAAACCGTTGACCCACCCATCTAGCAACCCGCCTTCATGTATTTAGCAATAGAAATATGATACAATGAGCTGTGATGTGGAGCTGGCAAGCTGATCTAATTCTCCGAGTTTCCCACTTTCATTCTAGTTTCTTCTTTTTTAGGTCCTCTTTTATGTGTCCCTCCACTTGCCTATAGGCGCGCTCGCATTCTGCGGCTAAGGCAGGAATTCCTATGGCTGACGCAATCTGAAAACGAGCGCAATGTTAGCGTGCTCAAACCTTTGGAGAACTTATTGAAGTGGCTACCTCTTGGGCGTGCCCTTTCCGAAGTAGCATAACCTCTTCATGCGCCAGCTTCCCGCTTCCCCTCTTCTCCGACTCCATTTTCAATACTATCGGCCTATATACCGATTCGAGGGGGGCTGAAGGTGTGGGGGAGAGAAGATTTCGGCTAAGTAAGAACTCTAGGTGTTTCGCACCAGACAGTGCTTCATTATGATGTTAATATTATTATATTAAATGAACTCAGGGGTAATTACCTTTCCAGTGAGAGAAGGCTCTATAGAGGAGATAAAAAAAGGGTATCTATTGAACCTCACTAGATGAGTATTTGAATGGCGACAGGGATTAAGACCGGACGCCATACGTTTGGGATAACAGGAACAATAGCAAACGGAGCGACAATAGGCATTCCAACTATGGACCAGATCATTCGGGTACGATGAATTTGGTTACGCTCAGTAGAAAGCCTTTGCAGTATAGTCGAGACATTCTTCTCCTCAATGACTGAAGGTGGATATAGCACTTCTATCTTTTGCCTGTCGACTTCCCCGTCTCTCCGGCGTGCAGATAGAGGGGGTATAGATTTTAGACTCCTATATCATGGACCTTGGTTAAAATAAATAGATAGAACCGGGGTGAAAGCATGCATCTACGAACCATTCCTCGTGGGGTATCCTGTTGAACAGTTTGTTGCCTGCATCCGTGATCCATCGTTGCCAGCCAGCTTTTCCGGTTTCCTATCATCCAAGGAGGAGTAGCATCAGGTCGTGAACTTCTTCATGTGGTAGTTTTTTTTTTTTTGCTCAGATATAGACAGTTCTGAAAAAGAGGGGAGAGGAGAGCAAACCCATTGTAACCAAACATTGGCAGCCTTGCTATGATAAAAGCCACCCGTCAGTGAAAAACGCCAATATGACGGCCAGAGTAAGGTTAACTCACGCCGAAGCTTTATCAGCGTAGGATGGTTCAGCATGAGTTATCTTGTTCAGACGCTGGGCGTAAACGAGAGTGCGCCGAGTCGAGATGGGAATTAGGAAGAGCCTCATAACGTTTTCTTTTGTTTCGATGGGGAGAACAATGTTTGTTCCTGGTCCTTTATCGATACGGTGATCCTTGCCTTCCTACGTTTCGATCGGCTTATCTAAAGCTTATGAGAAAAACGGTGGATCTATGAGAAGGGTTGGAGCAAGGGGGATGGTTGAAATTATGGACTTGGAAATTTCAGGTATGATACATTCTGGTGCGCATGAGGACTTTATAAGGAGGACATGTTGACTGATAAAAAGGTACTGTGGTCCATTGATTTTATCACTAGCAATTATTATGTGGAGGATACAATTGATAGATGAAGAGGTAGCCACCTTTGTTTAGCTGAAGAGAAACCGTTGAAATGGCCCAATTGGTACCTGAGTATTTTGCAGGTGAAGGCTCTTCTTGTGGGTCATTCAGTGAGCGTGGATGGGGAAAGGACGGAGAGGAACGTCATCATCCAGCTCCGTTGTCCTTGAAAAAATGAAAAAAATGTTTTGCCCAGACGTGGCTGTGAAATATGCTGATTGCGGTGGTTCCATCCAGGTTGCCACAGGAAAAAAGCTTACTCACCAGCCTCACTCAACAAAAGCCTGGCCTGCTCCCTTACTGGGAATTGGATGGCACACATTCCTCTGATTGGGGTCTCACCAGCCCGGATTATTTTGCCTTGCCAACACCAAGGTCCTGGCTCGTTGATTAACTCTTGGCATTGGCCTTTTACCCCCATCACGCCTGAATCTCATTCGCCGGACCAACCGCCTTTGCCGACCCGAACACCAAGGGAAGAGGCTCTCTGGAGTCTTGACCCAGCCGCCAATTTCCTGCATCCAGTCGATACACTTGACCCGGTTACCCGTCTGATTTCAATTAAGGAACCCAGGGCAACATCTAGCATTGCCTCATCCTTCGCATCCCCATCCAATCCACGGCTCTCTATCTCTTCACACTCCCTAAGACAGGAAAGGCTGCGCCAGTGCCGACATGGCTGCCAACCAGCCTGTTGACCAGCAGCAACAGCAGCAGCAGTTACCGCAGTATCAGCAGTTATCGCAGCAGCACCAGCCCCAAGGTCCTTCTACTCATACCGAGCAGAGGCCGGCTTCCGGTCTGCCCTCGTCACAACAGCAAGAAAAACGGCACGATGCACTAGCCGGGACAACCACTGCCCGAAACTCCACTTCCACAAATTCCCTCTCTTCACGATCCCTTGCAAGTGGGAACGCAAAAGACAGAGACTATATGGATCATCACAAGTGGGACAATGTCCGGACGCTACCAAGTTGGCTCCCCCCTCGTTGTAAGATTTATTGGTGACATTTTATGGTTTTTAGGCGTATTAGGCTGACAGTCCACTGCTTGTAGCGTGGGTTCAACGGCGGGAGGAAGACGAAGATGACTTAATTTCTCCTCCACCAACGGCTCACCGGAGGCCTCCAGAACGATCGGTGCACGATGCTCAGCGGGAAACAACTCCCGTCACGGTCTCACCATTGCGGGAGCATGCAAGCCGATGGCGGGGGTTTGTGGAGGTCACTTCGTATCCACCACAGTCATCCCAGTCTGAAAAACGAGTTGATGATGGATGGCTATCTCAGCAAGGCGATCTCAGTAGCCCTTGGCTCTCAAATAATAGAGATATGGAACACCAAAGTGCTGGGGTTGGAGAAGAAAACGACGGTGCATTGTTTGTCAGTTCGAAGACCAGGAAGATATGGTACAAGAGAGCACATGTACGTCTACTACTTCCTTAAGGGTAATTAATTGCTGACAGGATGCGCAGGTTATGCTGTTGAATAACCCTATGGTCCCTTTGACCTTTAGGGCTTTGATTTGGGTACTTTCGCTTCTGGCCCTATCCCTCGCATGTAGTGTGTTTCAATTAAGCAACAAGTACGATTTCGAACAAAAGCCATCTACAATTATGGCTATTATTGTGGATGTAGTCGCCTTGATCTACTTGATTTACATTACATATGACGAGTATTCTGGCAAACCGCTTGGCTTGCGGTCCCCCAAGGCCAAAATGCGATTAAGTAAGATTACCAATCTTTCAAACATATTTATACTATGTGCTGATACTATCATTAATGATAGTAATGCTTGACCTATTGTTCATTATTTTTGACTCGGCCAACTTATCTTTGGCTTTCGACACACTCTTCGACGTTCGGTGGAGTTGTCGAAGCGCAGCTAGTAGCGCAGATTTTAAAGATGGCCTCGATGTAAGCCTTAGCAGTCCAGGCAGCGGGGTTTTTAACCGACCGATATACTAACGACACGGATCCAGAGCTCCCGGACAGTGGATCCTATCTGTGACAGACAACGAGCGCTTGCAGCGTTTTTATTCCTTGCGCTATGTGCCTGGGTGTCGACATTCACGGTTAGTGTTTTCAGGTGGGTTCTCCCCCGTGTTATCGGTACCTTCCATCAACTGAGGTTTGTATCTTTAGACTTGTAGAGAGAGTCTCCTCAGGGGCTCGTTCATAATCAACCACTCCCTAATCTAGCCTTGACAAGAGAGACAAAAATTCATAACCTCCAGTTTCTTTCTATCGCACTCTGCTAAGAGTAATTTTGTAGTCATATTGTACATCTCCTTTATCACATGATCTGGGTCTGTCGGCATTTCCTTTAATTGTCTATTTCTCTTTTATCTTTCCTCGGGGGTAGGAGAAAATGCATGGGTAGGTAGGCACGGCGTTCTTTTCCTCTTTACTTTTGTACTTGCACCTTTGTTTTGATTGGATCTGGTTCCCTATTTTCTATCACTCTGGCGGGCTCTCTCTGTCCTTTCCCTATGTCAGTACACCCATTATCACACTCACTGTTTTGCCTTTCCTTTTTTGTTGAAGTAGGCGTTCATGCTAGCTTTCAACTTGCGTTTTTCTGCTGCCCAACTCCTAGGTGTGAGTGCGGAGGCCAAGTAGCTTCGTGGGTTGGTATCTTGTTGGTTTGTCTTTTGTATTTAAGTTTTTTTTTTTTTTTTTTGGGGGGGGGGGTTCTGGTGTAGTAACGTGGTGGGGAACAGGAGAGAATGCATTTGGAGGGATTTTGCATGGGCACACTTGCGATATCGTGCCACCGTTTGTGTTTTGCCCTGACGTCTAAGATGTGTAGCTATGGTATAGATAGGGCTACTGAATACTAGCACAGGTTAGAGTTTTTATGGAGTCTGTAGTGTGGTGTGGGGGATGGGCAATTCTCTCTGCACTGGTGGCTATAGTTCCAATAAAACAATTGAGTATGGTACCGTATTGTGCCAATACCCAAATAAAGGCATCCTAGACACAAACTTCTTATATGTGGTGGGGAATCATTGCTAAGTTACCAATATCCCAGACAAACTAGTGTATCCGGGGTTGAGATAAGTTAGTGTGTGGGGTTGTTTGGCTTGTGCAAAAATATATAGTGCGAGTACTGTATTGTGATCGAGTTGTCAGTCGTATGCTGTAGTAATCCCTATGATAACGTCTTGAGTACCGTAGGCAAGCGAATATCTAACTCGAAGTATCGTAGTTTATTATCACCTAACGTGTGATGCTATGTCGGGTTCAGGACGTAAGTTTTTTTTTAGGAGTAAAGTTATTTACACTTTCTTCAATTGGTATCATACCACGGTATTGTAAAGCAAAATTGCCACAGTACCCCTGACGCAGTGAAAAATTATACCTGTATTCTATATCACTTAACTGGCACCTACTTGTATTTTACCGTTAGTTTTCGTGGAACAGTGATAGTATGGTATCGGTTTAACAGCTAATGTCAGGTGGGGGTTGGGAATTCTAACCTTCTACCGGTACTTGCACGGTGCTCGTCCAGTCCCTAGGCTTTTTCGAGTTGCGAGTCTACTTGAGCCGCCCTTTCGATGATGCCCACAACAGGCCGTTCGGGGCGACTCACTGATGCATAGCATGGTGCCCAGCCTAGTCCTCACCCAGCCTCAGAACACCACACCAGACAGAACCGCTCTTACCTTCCCAAGTTCCCCTCCAACACCAGCATCACTTTCATCGCCTTCCTCCACCTGCTCAAAACCCCACCATCCAGTGAACCCGGTTTGCAAACAGTTCACTTTCACAAATTCTCTCTTTGCATTTCCCTTTCTTTCCCGTTTTGCATTCTGACTGTATTATCCTGGCACGCTACGGTGGTTTCGGTATTTTTTCGCGGACTCCGAAAGCAGCTCTGTCGTAACAGTGTTTCTACTTCTGCATCCCCTCTTTGCATCAATAAGGAGTCTAAATGATGCAGCCAAAGGCACCGAACAGAGAGGATCTTGGTCAAACGTAAGTATTCCTTGTATTTTCTTCGCGATTCTTTGAGGCTGAATTATCATGGTAGATGGAGCTATCTCGAGGCGGGTGTTGAGAAGATTATGAAGGATCTACAGACCGGTGTTGATATGACTACAGTAAGTTATTTTGCATCTGGTTTCCCACTGTTGATATTGTATTCTGTAGACTGACCATCCCCCCAGTATATGGGCGTCTATACGTAAGATATTCTCCTCAGAACACATTTGCTATTTGCTCACTAACTGCTCTCTTGCCTAACATCAGTGCAGTTCACAACTTTTGCACATCCCAAAAGGCGGTGAACTCTAGCCCTCAAGCGCTACATAACTCAGGTGCCGTTCATCGAGGTGGTCTGTCGTCATCCAACTTTGGAGAAGGTTCTGGTTTGCTGATTTTGTTTTTGAGGTGCTGTAGCTCATCTACTCGGCGAGGATCTCTACAAAAACCTTATCGGTTACCTAAGCAAACACCTGACCGCTCTGAAGGATGTGAGTTGGATAAACCCATTCTACTACTAATTACGACAATTCGCTGATCTGGTGGGGTTAGGAGGCATCTGGCCATGCGGATGAGGCTCTCCTCGCTCTGTACATTCGTGATTGGGATCGGTATACCACTGCGGCAAAATACATAAACCACTTGTTCCGATATCTCAACCGACATTGGGTGAAGCGTGAAATGGATGAGGGCAAGAAGAATATATACGATGTTTATACGGTAGTTTTCTCTTTGGGGAAGTAAAAGGTTAGGGCTGATATTAGGCGTTCTAGCTCCATCTCGTTCGCTGGAGAGTTGATCTTTTCGATCATGTTCAAAAATATGTCATGGATGGTGTTTTGAAGCTCGTTGAGAAACAGCGAAATGGTGAGACTATCGAGACTGCTATGGTCAAGAGCATAGTAGACTCCTTTGTTTCGCTGGGACTCGACGAGAGTGATTCCTCGAAATCAACTTTGGATGTCTATCGTCAATTCTTTGAAAAGCCCTTCCTGGAGGCTACCACTGCCTATTACCAAATGGAGTCCAAGCAATTTGTGGCCGAGAACAGTGTAGTTGAATACATGAAAAAGGTATGTGCCCCGGCGGCTTATTATGACTCTTGGTGCTAATATGAGAATTCTAGGCCGAGACAAGGCTATCTGAAGAGGAGGGGCGTGTACAAATGTATCTTCACCCCGATATCTATGGGCCGTTAATGAAGACTTGTCAGAAAGTCCTCATTCAGGAACATGCCCCCCTCCTCCGAGAGGAGTTTCAAGTATTGCTAGACAACGATCGTCAGAGCGACTTACAGCGGATGTATAACCTGCTTTCGCGTATACCGGATGGACTCGAACCCCTTCGCACAAAATTTGAAGCACATGTTAGAAGGGCAGGAACATCTGCGGTTGATAAGATTGCTGATGAGGGTGGGGACAATCTCGACCCAAAAGTCTATGTCGATGCTTTGTTGGAGGTTCACACCCAATATCAGAATCTCGTGAATGTTGCATTCAAAGGCGAGGCAGAATTCGTTCGTTCCCTGGATAACGCCTGCCGTGAATTTGTGAACAGAAATAAGGTGTGCAAGTCGGCATCTACAAAATCTCCTGAGCTTCTTGCAAAGTATGCAGATTCGCTTTTGCGTAAAAGTGCCAAGAGCGCTGAGGAATCAGATCTCGAGAACAAGCTCTCCGCCATCATGACGGTCTTCAAATACGTTGAAGACAAGGATGTGTTCCAGAAGTTTTACTCAAAAATGCTGGCGAAGAGACTGGTGAACTTTACTTCGGCTTCCGACGATGCAGAGACAAGCATGATCGGAAAGCTCAAGGAAGCCTGCGGTTTTGAATATACCAACAAACTCCAGCGCATGTTCCAGGATATGCAGATCTCTAAGGATCTCAACGATTCTTATAAGGCATGGTTAGAAGGAAAGGGAGAGAGTGCGTCTAATGGCGTTGACTTCAGCTGCCAAGTTCTCGGGACGTCTTTTTGGCCTTTAAACCCGCCAACAACCCCCTTCAATATCCCTGAGGTTATTGTTCAGACTTACACTCGGTTTGTTGAATTCTATAACGGGAAGCACAATGGCCGTAAATTGACCTGGCTGTGGCATCTTTGTAAAGGGGAGCTAAAGGCTAGCTATTGCAAAGCAACTAAGACCCCATATACCTTTCAGGTCTCGACATACCAGATGGCTATGCTCTTGTTGTTTAACGATGCAACAAAGATATCATATGAGGAATTTGAAAAATCTACCGGATTGTCCAAGGAGTATATGGAGCCGGCGTTAGCAGTCTTCTTGAAAGCCAAGGTGTTGACTATATCGCCCCCTGGCTCGAAAATTGGGCCGGGCACTCAATATTCTCTCAACTTCGATTTCAAATCCAAGAAGATTCGCGTGAATCTCAATATGGCCGTCAGGGCAGAACAAAAACAGGAGGTTGAGGAGACTCATAAAACCATTGAGGAGGATCGCAAGCTTCTGATGCAGGTAAGGATATGCATCGTCTACTATTGAATGTAGGATCATTTTATTAATAGTCTCCAGTCCGCGATTGTTCGCATTATGAAGGCCCGCAAGGTCCTCAAACATGTTGTATTGGTGCAGGAGACCATTGGGCAAATTAAGTCCCGCTTTACACCCAAGATCCCCGATATCAAAAAGTGTATTGATATCTTGTTAGAGAAGGAGTACCTTGAGCGTTTGGATGGGGAACGTCTAGGTATTATTGTGTCCTTGTTCCGGTTGAGACTATTTGCTAATTTTCGTTACAGGTTACTTGGCCTAAGGAACTGTTACAACAGACGACATGATGACTACTAACGAAATCTAATTTTACCGGAACTAAATTGTCTTCTTGTAACTAGCTACAGACTGGTATCCGCCATTGCAGATAGGTTGGTATATGGTTTGTGGTGGTAAACCAGTGTATGTCAGGGATGGGTTCTGTCTTAGTTTTTGCCGTCTTGCTTCTAAACAAATTTCCTAAATCTTTGTTTTTACCCATTTTTCTCTTGGGCTTGCATGGTATGTATCTTTAGGTTTTTTAAGATACCGGTACGGGACCGATGGTTCATGGTTGGATAGCTATACCAGTGTGGAGAAGCCGATGTCCTGTTCTTAGGGCGACTTTTTACAATACATAGAACCGAAGCTCAAATTTCTTAGCTTGATCACATTATGACAGCGAACTTGTGGTTTCTAGACAACAATCTCTTTATGGGAAGCAGGTACTCGAGTGCGGTGGTTTAGCGTATCGGGGGAGGACATGCACATTCCGGTGGTGTGGCATTACGGCGGGCTATGAGATAAGTTAGATAAAGATTTAAATGTGCCTAGTCCCAAAAAAAGTTTCGCTGCGGGTCACGACCCCGCCCCTCTCACTAACGTTTCTTGAAGAAACAAAGCTCCATTCCCCCTACCAAACACACGACCACCGGGAAATCATAACACACAAAATCAAAGAGAACATGTCTGACAAGGTTGTTCTTCACTTGAGAGCCGAGTGTAAGTTTGCCACTGATCAGTTTCAATTCAATTCCAACTTTTTGTCGATTTTCCGGCATTTATTTCTTCTCGTCCTATGAGTCAAACATCGAAGCTCACATTTTTCTGTGCATAGCTAAACCACTCGAGCATCGCTCTGCCCGTGAGTCACCTGGGGACCCTCGCTCTTCGTAATTGCTAAGTTATCAATAGTTACACCTACCACTACCAGCGCTCTTTTGAACGCTGGTTACGATGTTCGTGTCGAGCGTAGTGAGCAGAGAATTTTCGATGACAGTGAGTTTGAGGTGTAAGTTTAATATACCCCGGGGCACTTGGTTGGGGGATGATCTGTTAATTATTCGGAAGGGTTGGTGCTACGCTTGTTCCTGAGGGCTCCTGGACTGGTATGTTGAACCACCTGTCCTGTACCAAGTGTTTGAGCTGAGTCACTCACCATTACGATTCTCAACCTAGAGACTCCTGCGGACCACATCATTGTCGGCCTTAAGGAACTCCCCGAGGATGACTGTATGAACATCTATCCTCTACCTTCACTGAATTGCCTGATTCAATGCTCATAAATAATAGTCCCTCTCAAACATACTCACGTCCAATTCGCTCATTGTTACAAGAACCAAGGCGGCTGGGAAAACGTTCTCTCTCGCTTCCCTAAGGGCAAGGGTACTCTCCTAGACTTGGAGTTCCTTCTGGATGAGCGCGGTCGTAGAGTTGCCGCATTCGGTTATCATGCTGGATTTGCCGGCGCCGCTTTGGGTGTCGAAGTTTGGGCATGGCAGTATGCTCATCCTGGAGAGGAATTCCGTGGTGTCAAGCCTTACCCCAATGAAGATGCCTTGATTTCACACATCAAGAATGTGGTTACCGAGAGTAGTAAGACTTCCTTTTCATTTATTAGAGCCTTACTATCTTTTCCCTCTCTCTAAGGGTATTGACTATTCAAAGGCGCAAAGATTGGAAGAAGTCCGAGGGTTTTGGTGATTGGTGCTTTGGGGAGATGCGGGAAGGGGGCTGTCGATTTGGCACTTAGTGTCGGCATCCCGGCCGAGAATGTCTTACAATGGGATATGGCGGAGACTGCTAAGGGCGGTCCTTTTGTCGAGATTGTTGAATGTGAGTGTTCATTTTGTTGTTGAGTGACCTTACGGGGGTGTTTTTATAGCTAAAATCTTTATAGCCGACATCTTTATCAACTGCATTTACCTCAATCAGCCGATTCCTCCCTTCATTGACACTGGGTCCTTGGAAGGCCCCAATCGCAAGCTTTCGGTCGTTGTGGATGTTAGCTGTGATACTACTAATCCCCATAACCCTGTCCCAATCTACAGCGTAAATACTACTTTTGACAAGCCCACAGTCCCCGTACCTGTCAAGTATGTTTCCCAACCCAAAATCCAGTCCGCATTTTTGCATAGGCTAATATCTCTGGGTCAGTGGCGGACCTCCTCTTTCTGTCATCTCAATTGACCACCTTCCAACTCTCCTTCCACGTGAGGCCAGTGAAGCGTTCAGTAATGATTTGCTTCCAAGTTTGCTTTCATTGAAGGATAGAAAGCGTACCAGGGTTTGGCAAGACGCCGAGAAGATCTTCTACTCTAAAGTTGCTACTTTACCGAGTTCTTAAGTTATTATACTATCAAAAAATTTGTAGAGATTGGTGCGGGATAAATAGAAATGACGTTGCCAGAGAGATCTTTTCCTCTAGAAATATTACTCCTATTACGACTCTATGAACTATCACTCGCCCAACTAGACTTTTTTCTCCCCCGGCTTTCCGTGGGATCTTGGTCTCATCTGCCCACGCCTCCGCACCATGCACTTGGCAACAAGCCTTTCGGATGCCGTCAATCGGGAAATTTACCATTGAAAAAGTGAAATCTTCACAGAGTATTACTTCACCTTTGGTCCCTCATAAAATGGTGAAAGAAAATTCAGGAAAAATAAACCGAAACAAGGGGGGGGAAGCCTAATGGGCTGCCAGATTTTTCAAATCCCCCACAGCCAGGAAAGGGTTGTGTTGGTCTGCCATCACTTAAAAGTGGTGTCTTTTGGGTAGTAATTTGTGCTAAGAATTCTAAGAAAATCGCTGGAGCCCTCACCCTGGGTCTCAGTTTATCTTCAAAAATTGTGGAAACAAATTGGAAAAATATATGGAGGCTTTAGGTTGTTCTCAAAAAATTATTTGGGTTATTAAATTTTGGCTGCTGACACTCTTTGAGCACCTTGCTTTTTGTTGCTATCATAACTTATGTGAAACCTTTTGGATGGTATTTCCTGGTCTAGGGTACCCGAAAGGCTTGTTGCCAAGTGCATGGTATTGAAAAGGTGTTCTCAATAGAAGCCCCTATCTCCACCGCCCCTCCTCATCAAAAAATCTCGCCGCCGCCCGCGCAAACTCCACCTCCGAGTCCTCCTCCCCACTACCCGTCTCCATCCTCCTCCTCATAAACTTCCTGGTTCGCCTCACTAACCCTTAACCCCCGGAACATGGAACAACTAAAAGACCAGTGGGTTTCAGCGGAGGAGCAAGATGGTGTTCGTTTGAGGTGAGGAAAAACAAATTTTGCTATGTTCACAACCACCGTCCCCCGCAGATTAGCTCATCTCTCTACGTTTGCGATAGCTGACCCCCGCTATTTCGGAGGCCCTTAGTTGGAACGTCTTTCCCAGCAACCGCCTAGAATCTAGTCGGCTCGTTGTTCCTATCGGTGTCCTATACACTCCTTTAAAGGAAAAAGAACAGCCGCCTGTTCAGTATGAGCCGGTAACATGCAAAGCACCATGTCGAGCTGTCCTAAATCCATACTGGTTTGTGCTATAAAGGCGCCTTTCTGTTATTGCCAATCGGTTTCTGACTGCGGTATAGTCAAGTGGATTCCCGTGCGAAGCTTTGGATATGCCCCTTCTGTTTACAGAGGAACCAACTTCCTGCTCATTACAAAGACATCGGTCCGAATTCATGGCCTCTCGAGCTGTCCCCAGCGTTTTCCACAATCGAGTACAAGCTAGCCCGCCCAGCCCCGGCGCCCCCAATATTCTTGTTTGTGGTGGATACCTGCCAGGAGGAGGATTCCTTGAAGGCTCTCAAAGACTCTTTGATCATGAGCTTGAGCTTGCTTCCTCCACATGCACTAGTCGGGCTGATTACCTATGGTACTATGGTACGGAGTTTTTCTTCCCTTTTCCCCTTTCTTTTTCTCCAAGAGGGCATAGTTTCTAAAGGATCTAGGCCCATGTTCATGAGCTTGGATACACCGAATGTCCCAAATCCTACGTTTTTCGGGGGAACAAGGAGTATTCTGCCAAGCAGGTGCAGGAGATGCTCGGACTCCTTGCTGCTAGTCTTCGCCCTCAACAGGCACCAATGGCTCCCGGGCGTCCTCAGCCTCATATGCCACCGTCGTCACGCTTCCTTTTGCCTGTCCAGCAGTGCGAGTTCCAATTGACGAATGCTCTTGAGCAACTCCAGAAGGATCCTTGGCCTGTGGCTAATGACAAGCGTCCGTTGCGGTGTACTGGTGTTGCGTTGAGTGTTGCAGTTGGGCTGTTAGAGACCTCTTTTGCAAATACCGGTGCTAGGATCATGCTGTTTTCTGGAGGCCCTGGAACCGAGGGCCCCGGAATTGTTGTTGGACCGGAGCTTAGAGAACCTATTAGATCTCATCACGACATTGAGAGGGACAATATCAGGTACTATAAAAAGGCGACTAAGGTAGGGATTAATCACGGGTGTTATCGGAATCTATTTCTTTTTTTTAACGGTATTTTTTGATAGTTCTACGAAAATATGGCCAAGAGAACTGCACACAACGGCCATATCATTGATATCTTTGCTGGTTGTTTGGATCAAGTTGGGCTGTTGGAGATGAAATCGCTTGCCAACTCTACTGGTGGACACATGATTCTTACCGACAGTTTTACCTCCTCTATGTTCAGGCAAAGTTTTGTCAAGATTTTCGATAAGGATACTGCCGACAATCTCCTGATGGGCTTTAATGCTTCGTTGGAAGTTTTGACTACCAAGGAATTGAAGGTCACCGGTTTGATTGGCCATGCGATTTCAATGAACAAAAAGTCAACCTCTGTTGGTGAGACTGAATGTGGTATTGGTAATACCTGCTCTTGGAAGATGTGTGGACTTAGCCCCACAACCTCAGTCGCGACCTACTTTGAGATCGCCTCTCAGGCGGGCCCTGCTCAACAGCAGCAAGGGCCCCAGAAGGGCCTTATTCAATATTTGACCTATTATCAACACTCTTCTGGCCAATTCCACCTGAGAGTTACAACTATTGGTCGTGACCTTAGCGGTCCCTCTGGTGATCCATCGATTGCCCACTCCTTTGACCAGGAAACTGCGGCTGTGCTCATGGCCAGAATTGCGGTCTTCAAGGCAGAGGTTGATGATGGCCCAGACGTGTTGAGATGGGTCGACCGAATGCTTATCAGGCTGTGCTCGAGGTTCGCCGACTACCGCAAAGATGATCCTACATCATTCAGATTGGAGAAGAACTTCACCCTGTACCCACAATTTGTCTTCCACCTGCGTCGCAGTCAATTTTTGCAGGTCTTCAATAACTCCCCTGACGAAACAGCCTTCTACCGACATGTCATTAATCGCGAAGATGTTGGAAACTCTCTTATCATGATTCAACCCACCCTTGATACGTACACCTTTGATGAGCCGCCTCGTCCTGTTCTTCTGGATTCCACATCTATCCAGCCTAATCACATCTTACTACTCGACACCTTCTTCCACATTCTCATCTTCCATGGTGAGACCATTGCCGAGTGGAGGAAGGTCGGGTACCAGGACCAAGAGGGATACGAGAACTTCAAGGAGCTATTAGAGTTGCCCAAGGAAGATGCTAGGGTGAGTCCTATCCCATCGCCGGTAGTGAAGAAATATCACTAATATAAATGCCAATACAGGAACTGATTGCTGACCGTTTCCCACTGCCTCGATTCATCGTCTGCGATGCCGGTGGTTCCCAAGCTCGTTTCCTCCTGTCAAAACTTAACCCATCGACGACCCACACATCCGGCGGATACGGTGGTGTTCCGCAAAACGCCCAGACCATATTCACCGATGACGTCTCATTGCAAACATTTATGGAACATCTAATGAAGTAACCCTCCCCCCTCCCATTTCTTCCAGTTATCTGTTCATTTGCTAACCGCCATTACAGGCTTGCTGTTACTGGAACCAACTAGATTCAGCCTTGTTTTTTTTACACAAAATAAGGGCTCTCTTTTTTCTTTCTTGTAGTTCTTGCGTTCATCAATCTTACTTTATCTTCCACGTTTTGCCCCGTTTTTCTCCCACCTCCTTAAGTTGAATAAAAATGGGGTTGTTGTTTCACGCAAATTTAGCTTGCGAATTCTGTTGTTCCTTTCCTTTCTTGTGTCCTGTTGTGGGAGGTGATGAGATATGAACGTTACATGAAATAAGGGTTAGTGCAGGTGATGTGTCTAGGGCATAGAAAGTAGGAAAGGGGCTGTCATTAATATTGATTGAACGGATTTAGTCCGTCATGGTTTGTGATGTTTGAATCCTGTGCTGAAATATTGTAATCGACCCAGTACTCATCACGCCAGGAAGTACCCACTGCTGACCCAGCCGACAAGCTACAACTGACAACAGGGGTCGTTTCGTAACCAGACAGGCCCAAAGCCCAACCAAAATTGCAGGTTTTCGAGCCACTATATTTCTACAGATGTCTTGAAATTCAGCTTTAGAAATTCTTTGAAAATTTTTTAGCATGTCTGAAGTATAATAGATATTTATTCCAGACTTTCATCCGGAGTTTGTGCAGAGCTGTGGGCACATGAACTGGGTAAGGTGCATAGCAAGGCATCCTTCCCATACAAAAACCGTGGTCTTGGCAGGTGCCTTGAGGGAAACAGCACCCCACTCCCCACCACCGGTACTCTGAGAGAATGGGAGGGGAAACCCCCACACTTTGTTTTGTGTGGGTGGCTAGTATATAGCAAATTACATTTTCCTTGCTACATTGCTTCCGCAGATGGTGGTCGTCGGGTAATGACACCCCGAGAACCTTCAATTTTGGTGTGTTTTGGTCTCTGTCTGGTCACCAAACAACCGCATTGGACAAAACTGGCCGAGTGATCACGCGTGAACAACAAACAGGAGTAACCATATTAAGACTATCGTATTCTCAATTAATTTTAATGTCCTTGACTCAAGACTCTTGGAGGGGGGAAGAAAGAGAAGGAGCGCAAGCTTCAAATTGATGGGTAAAATTAGGCACATCGGGGTGCCAGAGGGGGAGGAGGGGAAGAAGGGAAGGGAAGGGAAGTTGTAGTACGAATGAATGAGCGAACACAAAGGACCCAGGCAAAAACCAAACCAAGCCGACCTACCGACCGAACCAAACCCGACAGGAAAACGGAAGAAGGAAAAGAGGGAGACAAAAACGGTTCAACAGGAAGGAAAGGAAAGTGGAAATAATTGGAGGGGTAAACCCCCCATTCCTCGCCGCACACTCTTTTCGTTTCTTCTTACTTTGGCACATTCACTTACTCAAACTACCTTTTTATCCTCTTCTTCCTCAGCTCCCTCACTCTCACTAGTGCTCCCCCGATACCCATCGACTTCCTCTTCCCCCCAGCCCAAACCCCCACTCCTCCTCCGACTCCTCTCCCTCCTGCGCTCGGCCATAGCAGAGCTAATCTTGCGGCTGACCTCGTCGAAGCCAAACTGTCCCGCGCCCTCAATATTGCTGAGCGCTTTGATGGGGAACCCGCCACTGTTGCTTCTACTACGCGCTCTACTGGCGGGCCTAGAAGCGAAGAGACCGATGCTGCCAAGGTTCCCGAAGCTCTCGTTGCGCGGGATGTTGTGACTGTTGCTTCCGATGCCGGAGTCCGCACCGATGGTAACGCAAGGAACCCCACCACCGGACTCGGAGGTAGGGGAGAAGTTCGAGTCGGAGGAGAGCTCCGAATCACGGCGGGTATGGGAGGCAGTATGAATAGTGGGAAGGGCATCGGGCTTGATGAACGGGTCGGAAATTATCCTTGCAGAGTCGAAGTCTGGGAATACTTCGGGGCCGAGCTCGTTTATCAGGTCGGTCACTTCTACGGCGAGCTGCGCGCGCTTCTGGCGGAGCTTGTGGAGGGTGTTTGCACTTGTGGGGTTCAGTGAGAGGATTAGGGGGCGCAGGGACTTGAATATGTCCATTCCTATCTCGCCGAAGCGGAGGGCTGTGAAAGTGATACTGGGGAACCATACCCAGCCGAAGATTGCCACGCCGATTATCGGCATCCAGTCCGGCATTAGCCCGAATAGACGGTGGCGGTATGTCCACCAGCAGAGGATTACGACGTAAAAGTTGTATAGGATTGGTGCGAGGGCTAGGGTTACGAGGAGTTTCCAACTGGCCATTACGTCCTTACCCTGGATCTTGACGGTCGAAGCCTTCAGGGCTTCTTTGGCTTTTCGGTGGGAGATTATGCGTGTTGCGACGAACACCGGAGCGAAGAGGATGAAGCCGGGTAGGGCGCCGGTTCCGAGGAAGACGAGCTTTCCGACACGGTAGATCAGGGTGAATATGACGCGGAAGAAAGAGAACTTTGCGTACTCAACCTGGTGGTCCCGGAGGCCGAGGAGACGGAGTTGGCGGTTGTATTCTGATACGGATGCCCGGAGGTGGATTATGCGTGGATCGTCTTTGTAATGTGTGTATCCAGTGACCAGTCGTCGGTTGAGCTCTACGACCATCGGGAGGGGAAGTTTCTTATTGGTCGGCTTGTAAAGTCTTCTGACTGCTTGGATTGCCTGTGAAAAACATTAGTTCCTGGCCTTGCTAGCTTATCTATTGGGGGCCGGGCGACTTGCCATGAGGGTATCATAATCCGGTGAGGTAACAGTGACTGCCAATAATCCATTATAGATGATTTCTAGCAGGGCCCTAACAGCCTCACGTTTCTCGCCCTTGGAGTATTGATCAACGAGCTCTTTTGGCACTTCAATTGGAGCTCCAAATTCAATAACAGCCCGTGATCGGAACTTATGAGCATGGAAATAATTCAATCCACAAGGCACAATTTTGAGTTCACAGTCAGGGTTGGCAGAGAGAGCACCGAGCGCCATAATAGCAACACCAGCTGATACACGTCAGTAACGCCCCTCAGAAAAAGTGACCACAGACGATGATATCACTCTCAATACGGAGTGAAAATCAGTGGTTAAAATCAGAACAGGCATATCCTACCTTTTAACGGCAACAACTCCGTCCTATCATGACTACCACCCTCAGGAAAGATACCCACACAACCGCCTGAGTTTAATCTCTGAAATACCGCATCATAAACCTGACTCTGATCGACCTTCGGCGCAACCTTATACCTGCTCCCCTTTCCACCCTCCCCGCTTTCCTGCGTAAGCTGTGCCAGGGCGATATCTCCCTTAAACTCCCTTTTCAGCACGACCTCCTCGTTGCTCAATATCTCAATAACTTCCGCACTGGCCGCGCTCTGCCCCTCCGCCGGTGGTAGAACCAGCAATCCGCCAGCAACCAGCTCCTCCGTAAACTTCGTCCCGACACCCCTAATCTTGAGGGGTTGTTGGGGGTCCGGTAGGTAGATACGTCCAGTGCCGGGCTTGGTCATGTCTAGGGCGCGAGAGACGGGTACAGCACCGACGCAGCGAGACAGCCACCCAATGAACTTCCTTCGCATCGACTTTTCCGCTACGAGGAATGCTATACGGCGGCGGGACTCTAGGCGGACGGCGCGCATGAGTATTAGAGGGTCGACAAACTATGTAACATGGTTAGGCCATATCCCTTCGCTTCCTATTGTTAAGGTAGGTGAGGCCGTACCTGGTTTGCATGTGGTGCTCCAACAAAGATAATAGGTCCCCTCCTAGGGATACGGAATGCACCGCGAGGGTGAACCTCACGGAAGAAAAGATCCACAAGAACTTATTGATCGAAAGAAAACATCGTTAGCATCACCGTCATCACTACAAGCAGGTACCCGAGAGATGAAATCTCACCCAGAGCCTCATCTGCTCTCTCTTCCCTAAGAACACAAACTTAGGCAGGGCACAGAACATACTTGAGAAAGACCACAGAATAAGGTCATAGAGCCAGTTCACCATTGGTGCAAAATCCTTCTGTCGCGCCATGTTGAAGGCGTTAAAATTCCAATCACACCCCCCTCTATCCTGGTCGTTTTTCCCCCTCTTCCCCAGCAAGAACTTCTCTCCCTCGCTTCCAGTATTCTAGCGGATAGGGCCTAAAGCGAAGAGAGAGAGGAAGGCAAGAAAAGCTCCTTGGTGGGAAAAGAACGGTTGCTAGCAGGGTATGGTGCCTTTGCAGGTGGCCCTAGTTGCTATGATGAGCAAGAAAGCAGGTGGAGGTGACCGGTGAGGTATGTTAGGGAAAGTGATTTGGTGTTATTGACATCAATCAAGGGAGGTATGACGGAAGTGAAGGGTGAAGCAGAAAAAGAACTGCAATGATAAGTTAAGCTAGGTCACCTGTGACACCTTTACTATTATACTACTCGAGTATATACCGGTAGAGAGAAAGGGAAAGTTTTGGGATGGACCCTTTTCTCAAACGCTATTTATCTACGAATGGCGTAAAGGCACCTCTGACAGAAGCCAAAAGAAACACTCTGAACTCCAAGCCGTTGGTGAAGGCAAAAAAGCGTGATTATGATTGCCTGGTCTCGTTTTTGAGTTACGGCGCAGATACTGAGGGATATAGCAAAAACGTGCAACTGTGACACCCGTGCAAGTACTTGGCGGCAGTGTTTTAAACCAAGCTTCTTCCGCATGATTTTCCTCACTCGAACTACTCGTGATTGAATGACGTCCGTGATCATGACTGCTTTTGCACACGATCAGAACTCCAACTTGTCTTGCCCAGATTTTGATGTCACGCAATAGCGGTCGTGTTCACAAACGTCGTTCAATTAAAAGTAGGAAAAAAATAAATACATTTTTAACTTACTCCTTTCTTAAAGATATTTTGAACCGTTAATTGAAATTAATTTCCTAATTTGGAATGACTCAATATCAGGAAAACATCACCACTTTTCCTTTACACCCTTACGAGTATTCAACGTTGATATCATACCAATACTTATTTTCCTTATAGTCAACAATATAGCTTATTGTGGAAGAAGATATTTCAATAGAGAATGCTTATTGATATCAAGTTCTCTATTATTATTTTTCCTCAAAAGACTCACTGCTTATATTAACTGCTTCTTAGCTTTTGATATCTCGTTATCTACAAATAACCCCCCGGATTTAAAAAAGATAGCAAAGTTGTTTGAAACTTTGACTTGCTGTCGCATGAACTGTTGGGGGTGCTCAACAAGGAAAAACCAGGGTTTCACTGCGGCGGAAACCCCCGTCCCATCCCACTCTCCAGCATTCGCGTTCCATAATATTATGACAATCCAATAAACGGCCGGCACTCAAGCCTCATGTTAGCTGTTCGAAAAAGTTTCACCCCCCCCCCCCCCCCCCCCACCCAAACACCGCCGCGATGCTTGTGCCGAACGCTTCGTGCCAGATATGGAGAGAGGGTGGGGGACCTGGGGAGGTTTATCGACCTTCTTTGATGATACCCCCCAGGATAAGGTAGGATTGGAACATGATAGCGTGCGAACGGGTCCCAGGCCAAGGAGACTGCGAGACATGGGCCCTCGTGGGGAGGAAAGGTTACCCGGCCTCCCCTTGAGAGCTAAGAGTTTGCCCTTCATAGAGAGCGCGATTCGAGTCGCAAGCTCCACACAAGCTTACACGTACGATCTGCCTCTCCCCCGCCATTTTCGGTGAAGGTGTCATTCCGTAGGCGCACCCTTTCAACGGCCACAGCAGCAACAACAACGTCAAACCACCACCACCAGAACCGCCACCACATCTATCATCCATCGATCGTGGGGTTAACAATGCCGGTACGTTATCCCCCTTTTTTCCCTTCCACAAAATCCACTCTCGACACCCAATTCCCATCTCATATCCCAAAGATAACTAACGAATAAAATAGTCCTACCATTCCGCATTTCTCCAAGACACGGATGTCCGCGTCATCGGTACTTTCCTCCCTCCCTCCCCCTTCCACCCCCTTCTAACTGATTTACTCACAGGCAACTTCGCCCTCCTCCCCCTCCGCACCCGCACCCGCGGGCCGGCATACACGCTGTCCTCGCTCCCGGCCAGCATAACCAACGATCTGGACATCGACCCGGACAGTGAGTACTACGACATCCTGGACGAGACGATAACCCTCTTCCGCGCCAACACCCTCTTCCGCAATTTCGAGATCAAGGGCCCCGCCGACCGTGTCCTCATCTACGGCATCCTCTTCGTATCGGATTGTCTAAGTAGGATCAAGTTCACTATGAGCTTGCAGGATTCCAAAAAAGCGCTGCAGACGGCCGCGCTAGACCACTTCGCGCTCCCAGGCGATCCCGCATTCCCTCTCAACGCTTTGTACCAGCCGCCTAGGGATAGGATGGAGGCTGAGGCGCTGAGGGGGTATATCAGTCAAATGAGGCAGGAGCTAGTTACCAGGTTGTTGAACAGGGTGTATGCCGACGGGGACGAGAAGCCGAGTAAGGTATTGTGCCGTATATCCTCCCGCCCAACAGCGGCAGTGAAACGAGGTATGCTGATAATGGGTTGATAGTGGTGGCTGAGCTTCACAAAGAGACGCTTTATGGGCAAGAGTCTGTAAATACGCAATGCACGGTGGCTGGGGCGATCAAAAACTTATTTATTTGGGTGAGTTGGGCGTGTGCGGGACAGGATGCAGTATATCACTTTTGTCAATTAAAGGGACAACCCAGCATCATGTCGTACACAAGCGTGCAGAGCACGCTGTCGGGTCACCAAAAATGCCTTTAAAAGACAATTCGTTCAAATAGAAACGCCATCCTTGAAAAACAAAACGGCTCACGACGCTGGGAGACTTTATTTGAAGGCACGGCAGTTATTCATCACTGTCCCAATGTGGATGTGGTATCAAACCATCGCCCCGTTTAATCAACAAGATGAAAAGAAGAAACTTTAGAAATAACAACCCAGACAAAGACAACAGCCGAAAGGAAAAGAGTTGCTCATTTGCGCTGGATATAAGTATATGGTGATATACCGGCTTCCTCGGGCATGGATCTCTAAGGCCTTGATTCGACCCCCGATGGTTCAACGTTCCAAATCTCGTCGGCATATCTATTAAAAAAGAGAGACATCAGTTTCAGCCCTTAATCCCAGAAGTTTCCGAGTCTAGAAGGAATCTCACTCATTAATAGCCCGATCCGCACTAAAGAATCCCATACGGGCGACACTTGTGATCGACTTGGTAGCCCAACCATCTTGATCTTTGTAGGCTTCATCAACCAAGTCTTGGGTAGCAATATAACTGGAAAAGTCATCGCTGACAAGGTAATAATCGAAGCCTATGGTGAGGGATGCTATCAACCCAGAATATGTCTGCTCAGGGCCAAAACGTCCTGCCTCGATAGCATCACAAACTTCTCGGAGCTTGGGATCCATCGTAACATCCTTACCAAAACGGTGCTGGTGGCGGAGATCCTCAACATGCTCAGCTAAGTTACCTAACAAGAAAATGTTTTCTTCGCCGATCTCACGAGTGATTTCAATCTAAAGCGCGCTTGTCAACACATATATCATGTCTAATACCTGCTGGTTAAGACTCACGTTGGCACCATCGCAAGTTCCTGCAGGTCATTAGTTTCCTATGTCAATGATTGAGAGTTGCGGGAAATGTGCATACCAATGATCAAGCCACCATTCAAGACGAACTTCATGTTACCTACAAAACGTGTCAGAAACATTCGAAGACACATTTTTAGCAATCAAACTTACTAGTACCACTAGCTTCAGTGCCGGCGGTGGAGATATGCTCGCTGATATCTGAAGCAGGAACAATGATTTCCGCCTTGCTAACGTTATAATCTTCAATGAAGATAACCTTGAGCAGACCGCTTATCTCCTCGTCCCCGTTGACAACATCACCAACCGCGGTGATCAAACGAATAATTGTTTTTGCCTACGCTACGTTAGCTTTTAGCTGGACCGAGGAGGAGGCTGGGAGCATTCACCATCCAGTACCCAGGAGCCGCTTTGCCTCCAAAGATGGAGGTTCTTGGGACCTGTTTTTTGCGCTCTTCTGGTGTCATCTCTTTCAGCCTCATGTAACGATAAATGACACCAAAAATGTTCATTTGTTGGCGTTTGTACTAGTTTTGTCAGCCAAGAACTCTTAAACATCATTGGATGAAAGTACCTCATGGATTCTCTTGACTTGAATATCGAAGAGGGAGTGCGGGTTGACCGCAACTTGTGTTGTGTCCTTAATGTACTTGGCAAGTTTGACCTTAGCAGCCAATTTGATTTCCATCCACTAATTCGACATTAGCACATCAGCATTGCTAATATTCATGCGTGGCCACTCACCTCCTTCTTGAACACCTTGTCATCAATATATTTTTCTAACACGTTGAGCTTGGTCAGGTCTTGTAGGAAGTCGTAACCGCCCACTTTGCTAGCAATAAGATGGGAGAGCTTTGGGTTTGCTTGGTGGAGCCACCGGCGGGGAGTAATCCCGTTAGTGACATTAGTGAACTTATCCTGACCGAATATATCAACGAAGTCCTTGAAAATGGTAGCCTTGATGAGATCTGAGTGCAATTCTGCGACACCATTGACTTTATGTGACCCGATGATAGCAAGATAAGCCATGCGGAGCACCTGCGGTGTGCCCTCCTCAACCACTGAAACTCTGCGGAGCAGATCACGATCCTAGTATCCACTTGTTATTATATGAAATCAAAACTAGACGGGTACGAGTACTAACTTTCGGGAATTTGCGCTCAACGGACTGCAAGAAGAAAAGGTTGATATCATAAATGATTTGAAGGTGGCGGGGCAGGAGGTTTTGCACAAGCGGAACAGACCACTTCTCAAGAGCCTCTGGGAGAACGGTGTGGTTTGTGTAACCGAATGTGCGAGTGACAATGGACCAAGCTTCATCCCATGGCAGATTCTCAATATCAATGAATATTCTCTGCAATTCCACAATGGCGAGTGTTGGATGAGTGTCGTTGAGTTGGATCGCTACCTGGTCGGGGAATTCCTTCCAGGGACGGTGGGATTTCTTGAATCGCCTCACAATATCGTGCAAAGACGCCGCCACCCAGAAGTATTGTTGCTTAAGCCTAAGCTCTTTCCCAGCGTCAATGTTATCATTGGGGTAAAGCACAGCAGATATAGTTTCAGCTCTCTGCTGGTCACGAATAGATCCCTCGTAATCTCCAGAATTAAATTTCCCAAAGTCGAATTCGCCACCGGATGGCTTCGAAGACCAAAGCCGCAGGTTGTTGGTGCAATCGGTACCGTATCCGGGAATAGGAACATCATAGGCAATAGCCTGAACGATTTCACCTCCCTCCCAGACCTTCTTTATATGTCCATGATCGTCCCTGTACAAAGGATTAGCCGAAAGAGATATTATCCTAACCGATAAAAACCACTTACCTGGGACCTGGATTTACGGTTCCGTAAAACATGACATCGATAGCAACATCATGTCTCGGGAACTCCCAGGGATTGAAGTCAAGCCAATAGTCTGGAACTTCGGCCTGGAAGCCATTGATAATCTCCTGCTTGAAGATACCATAGCGGTATCTGAGACCGTATCCCCAGGCAGGGTAGTTCAAGGTAGCAAGCGAGTCCAAGAAGCAAGCTGCTAAGCGTCCAAGACCACCATTCCCAAGTGCGGCATCGTGTTCCTGATCAATGATGTCCTCAATCCTGAAACCGAGCTCACTAACACCTTCTCTGGCAGTGTCTTTCAGTCCTGAGTTAAGCATAGCATTGTCAAGTGTTCTTCCCATAAGGAACTCGAGGGAGAGATAGTAAACTCTCTTTTGGTCTTGGAGAGTCTGGTGCTGTTGGGTCCTGTTCCACTTGATGACAAGATTATCACGAATAGCTAAGGCAGTACCGGAGTATGCTGCATTATCGTCGCAATTGTAGATCGAACGAGCTAAAGTTGTTTCGACATGACGAACAACCTCTTTCTGAAGCATCAATGGCAATTAGAACTTGGTGTTCTCATATATCAGGTGAGATTCACTGACCTGGAATTGGTCCTTTCCGGCGAACTCAGTGGCAGACTAAAAAAATCAGAATCCATCTGCAAAATCAAGAGAGCACTATAAAATAGAGAATAAAACGTACAAGCTTACGCCAGCTAAGTTATAGAGATCCAATTAGTCACTTAACTCTTAATGTAGGGCTAATATTGATGAACATACGTTTCTCGCAGAGGCTGAGGAATGCTTGCTTCAACAGCTTTGATCTCGCGAACTCCAAACCCGGTATGGGTCCTACGATGCTTTGGACGGAATGGTCCCTCAATGATGCCTGGGGCTGGGACATTGCCTGGAATGGGAGGGTTTGACAAAGACGACATCGTGGTAAAATGTGAAGATGAATCAAGGAATGAAGAACGGCAGAGCAATATCAAGACGCAAGGGGAAATTGGGGGGGAAGAGGGGGGAGAGGGGGAAGATAAAGGGATGAGAGGATGATGATGTGGATGAAGAGTAAAGTAGTGGTGGGAGGAGGAGAGGTGGAGGAGGAGGGGATGGTAAGAAAGATTTGGAGACAATCGGTCTACATAGAAATGTAAATACGGCCAAAAGGTCCCCCCCTCGATCCATCCTTCCTCCCTAAGGGGGGTATTCCGAAATGCAATTGGATTGACACATTCGGACGAGAGGCATCGTAAACTACTACCGGTTCACACCACCTCAGGAAACGTTAGATTTCAAACATCCGGCGGGGAAATAGGCGTGTTGAAACTTGAAAGTGTGGGAGGAGGGGGATGGAGAGGAGGAAGGAGGGGCTTTTCGAGAGAACAGAACTAACGCCGAGCGTTTGATACATTTACATCACCACCAGATCGGTACCGGCTAGCGATAAGAACTGCACACAACCTCTAAATCATGCGTGAACACCTTACCAGCGTAGGTGGGGTAGGAACGAACATTAGGAGGGGTTCGCATGCCTTTCCGTACCAGGCTAAGACCCCTCTACTTTTCCGACTCCTGCTTGTACGAGTACTGAGGTCTTCCCAGTAGATCCGGCATCAACGGACAAAATAGACATCTTGTCCTACCTTGACCCTCTATGCCCACATATTCCACTATATATCATATCATCCAAACATCTGCCCCTTCCCCTCTAAGACAGGCATCATAAACGGGGGAGTACCACATCTATAATTCACGAGAATGAACCGTATACCGGAAAAATAAGGGAGTAAGGAATCAAGCAAAAACGGTTCTTGTTCTCTCTTTCCATCACTTCTTTTGACACCCCCTTTCGACCCGAGAACCAACTATCAATCAAAACCCCCATAGAGGGAGAAGAAAAAAGAAAAAACACTGATGCTTTCTTCCTCCCCCCTCTTTGAACACAAAGCATAGCGTCCTCTCACGCCCACCACACCTCTCACGCCGGCACGACTGCGGCAGTAAACGGAATTTTTCCGTAAACTAATCCCAGCACTGGAAGAATGAAAATCCACCCATCCCTCCTTTGAATGTGAAATAATAAAAAATGTGAAGTGAACTGAAAGGAAAAAAAATCAAGCGAAAAAAAGTCGCAGAATTGCCGCACCGGGAAAAGCAAAATCAGCACAGAAGAGAATGAGACGAACTCTACTCCAATTACATATTTCCGCCCGTATCCCCTTATACTTTAAAATGAAGTCAAGATAGATGATAGAGGAAGAGAAATAGATGGGGACGGGGAATTTTGAACGCTACGAAGGAAAACTATACACAATTGCGAGTGCTAATAACTCGCCGAAACTCCGATTCTTGACAAACCAGGCGAACCAATTCACAAAATGCTCCCGTGCTTTGTACCCATACCGAAAGAGATAGGAAAAGAGGAGGAAAAGAAGCATGACCAAAACCACCATTAAGTAGTGGCCGATTCCCGATAGCAATCCCAGTCAAGATGACACAAAACCCCCCCCCGTTTTCTTTTAGATTGCACAATTCAGTGCATACTGCCCGTACTCAACTTGAAGGGAAACCCGAAAACAGAAAATAGTAGGAAGATAATAAAAAAAAACTGTAACAGTGAATGGTAGCAAAGCCGAGCAAAGGGAAAAAAAAAAAAACCAATACCTGATAAAGCAAACGTTTTTGTACAAAGGATCGTTAGAATTAATGAGAAGTGTGGACCAACTCATTTCAATCATAATATGCCAGACTCCTTGAGGGCATTCTGTAATATTGTTTCCTTCACCGCCGCAAATACCAGTCGGATATTTGACGTGTCTGTTGCTTGTGTAAGACTAATGCATGCGTTAGTACCAAACCCCCAAAAAAACATAAATCCCGAAACGGATCGATAGATCATACTGTGGATAAAGGTTTAGATGGGCCCTATTGACTTGGTTAAACCGCCACAATAGGTACTTGGCGGCCCTTGTAACATCATTTCCACCTGAATAATCCGGGAAATAATTCGATAAAGGACTTCGAGCGAGCTTTGTCTTAAACAAATCGACTTTGTTGAGGAACAAGATAATACTAGTTCGAACAAACCAGCGACTATTGACGACCGAGTCGAAAAGGACCAGACTCTCCATCATACGGTTCTGTATCCTGTTAGAAAGCCTCCCTCCCGAAATCGGATCCAAACCGGACTACCAACTTGATTTGACTCCTCCAATAGAACCTGATCATATTCACTGAGGGCAACACAGAAGATAATTGAAGTTACGGTCTCGAAACAATGAATCCACTTTTTCCGTTCACTCCTTTGGCCGCCAACATCAAACATGCTAAGAGAAAGTTAGCTACAGAGGCTTCTACTCCAACCTATCTCCAGGATAAACCTTACTGAATGCTGAGCTGCCCCATCGAAAACCGAGTCTCGTATATGCCAGTCGTCTTTGTCCGGGCTCGGAGAACATCAGATTCTGTTGGTATGTAATCAGCTTGGCCGATCCTAGGTGCCTCATCAAAAAAGCTGTACCCAGAAATTAGTTGTGCAGTGACATATATCTCATTGTCAGGTGACCTACTAAGGTGCGGAATCCATAAGATAGAATTCGTTTTGGTGGGCCATCACTTTGGGAATGCAAGGGTCCTTCCATAATGATACGACAGCCGATGCAAGTTTTGGATCAAGAGGTGTATTCGGATCGGGGTCAACTTGGAAGGCCATTATAAAGTCCGCATATTCCTAGAAACCCCGAAGGTCAAAATCAAACGCAGAAAATTCCAGGCCACCCTTCTTACCCTATTAGTAGTAGTATCCGGTTCTATGTCAAACTGTCGTAGGGCCATCACCAGTGCCTTCGCACAATCCACCAGGTTCTTGTAGATCGTTAACCGATACATTGCGAGCTCCTCAACAGAATACCCATTCTGATGGATAATTTTCATCTGTTTCACAATCGTCGATTTTCCACTCTCACCCGAACCTAAATACCACATTAGAGATAAGCAAGTATGATAAGTACCACCATATCTCCTTACCGAGCAATAAAATCTTGCATTCTCTCCTCAGTCTCCTTAGGTCCTCCCCGATCTCCTTGTCAATCCTCGCACTAACACGATCCTCATCACTCTCCCTCGAAAAGCAAGCACCCATTTCGAAGATATTATAAGGACAGTATTCGGGTATAAGTTGAATAATACAGGCGCAGGACGCGCGAACTGATCGAAAATCGTTAATGTATTAAATAAAGCTAGTATTTAAGGCCGTGAAGTTTGTCGTAGCAGATGTATAAAGTGAAAGAAAACAAAATATGTCAAGGATGACAACCACGGCCCAGCCGGAAGAAAGGCGAAACTCAAGTGAGAAGGCTACCCAACAACGACGCCCTCGGAGTTCACTTCCCCACCGGAACAAGGGCCAGATCTCCCAATAAATATTCCCCCAGTCGATATAAAGGACGAGATGTGGTCGTGCCGAGATGACGTACAGCTGGCCGGGTTGAATACCAAAATCTAGAGCTGAGGGGGGGTAAGATGTTTTGTTGATGGATGTTGGCAGTGTTTCGTTACAGTCGTAGAAGGGCCCTCAAACACCAGGTTGTAGACGATGGCCACCGGGGTACAAAACAGATGAGAGGGTGATTTCGATGTATCGAGGTATAAGTCAGGTAGACGCTTTGGCAGCGGGATTCCGGAGGCTTTCGAGGCGAGGAGGATCGACAGTCGGCCAAAGCGAAGGTTCGTAGAGGTGCCGTAGTGATTCGGAATTCGAGCAGACAAAGCGAACAGGGATGTGTTGTACCAGTCGTGTCGTCCTATCTCGATATATCCACCCAACGACTTCAAATGTAAAGGCCAGATGATTTTTTAAGACCATCCACTATCAACGACAACAGAACACACAAGGAGGATAGGGGAAGAAAGCGAGGTTCGGTCAGTCGTAGGGTTGACTGTCAGCCGCGTGTTTGATGGTGGGTGTCTGTGCGTCCTGTGTGTGCTGCAAATAACGACAAGCGAGGGATTTCGATTTTGGTTGGCAGTCGCAGGGCTGAGCTGCTGAGGTTGCAGCAACACAGTTTGCGAAAGGAAAAATTCGATTGGGTTCGAATTGCGATGCCGCTGACAATATGGTGCTAGGGCGTGATGGGGGGGGGGGGGGTGTGAAAGAGAAAAGAAGGGGTACGAGTAGGTTAGGTAGGTCAGTCAAGCAGGAAGAAAGAGGGAGGAAAGCAGCGAGAATGATCGCCCTGTTGAGTTCTTCCTCTGGCTAGTCGAAGTCGGAGCACTGATGGAGGGGGGTGTGTGGTGTGGAGAGGTTGCGGTGGTGGTAGAAGTCGTGGGTGGGTGGTGGCGGTTGTACGGCGGGATTCTGTATGGGTAGTTGCGGAGGTGGGAGGACACTGGGCGTGGGCGTGGGCGCGGATTGCGGGATCTGGAAGTGTGGGTGTAGAAGGTAAATCGAGAGTGGGAAAGGCTACAGAATGAGGCACTCAACGCGAGGCAGAGGCGTGGGGTACCTTATGTAAAAAATGAGTACAGTAACTGCAGACGGAATGGATAATGTTTGCAAGAGGGGATAGGAAGGAAGAGAAAGAAAAGATGCAGGAGGCTCTCAGCAAGGAACCCGGTGCTTTGTTGCAGGCTGTGAGAAGCAATGTACTTTACGCTTTTCTAATTTTTCTTTTTTCTTTTTTATGGTCACAACACCGTACCTTACAGTATCTCCTATATCAATGATCAATGATAGCGCAATCAATCGAGCACTTCCTTACTCACTCGTGGTTGCTATTCACCCAATTGCTGAACCAACCAAAAACCGCAGGGGCAGGTATCATGGGCCAGCAGCAACAAATCCCCAAGCAGTCCAGACCCAACGTTCGAGCAAAGCTCGAGTGGCAGCCAACGAGTCGGAGTGCTGACTAGTCGAGAGGTACGGGGCGGAACGACAGAACTAATAATTCTCATCAAACCGAGGGACGCGGGAGATGAAAAGAGAAGGGGAAGAGGGACGCGGAGGGAATATGTGTACTCTCGGTATATGCCTTTTTGTGGGGGTGTGCGAAGGGGAAAGTACAAGTAAGGAGGGCAAAACAGAGGATCAAAAGGCTGTTTTTTTTTTCACAACCAAGAGGTCGAGAGGCGAGAAGTGGGCAGTGACTATTAGTAGGACATCAAATACTGGACCCTTACGCTACTGTGCTGTACCGACCCAAATACCATACAAACCCTTTTACAATACACAGCCAAGTATCATACCAAAGACCGGGCGGCACCCAGGCTTACTATACCTTTCAAGTACAGTACTCTACCCAATCACACAAACAATATAGGACACAAGCGCCAGAAAGCACACGAGTTATACTTTTATTGTTCACCAGTGCAAGTTGGCACAAAGACACGCAGACGATCACAACTCTCACCACACTCTTCAGCCTCACATTCCAGACAACCTACTTAATCCTTACAAGAGACAGTACTCAAGTACAAGTACAGACCTGCTGCGCCATCTCTCACTACGTTTATCAACCTGGTCATTGGCAAGCTAGATTATGGTGAGAAAGCAGCTCCGAGGTGAGTAGGCACAAATCTGGTACTCATACCTCAATCCAGTACATAATCACAACTTGCCCGACTTGCTACAGAGCCAGCCGCAGACCGCCCTTTCGCTGCTTCCAGCCCCCTCCGGGGGTTGATGGACAATCGCGAGTGCAGATCTTTCCTTATTCAGCTGCTACACACAGCACCCTGACAACGCCAGGCTACCCAAAGACGTGAAAAGAGAAGGAAGAAGAAAAAAAGGTGAAGAAAACCCTCTTCGCGCCGAAAACCCTCCCACGCCCACCTTTCCCTACTTCCCATCACAGTGTGTGGGGCTAGCAGTTCCTGCTTCATGGCACCAATTTCCGTTCTTACCGGTGCTTCAGGCATCCCCAGAGATCTCTCGTTTCGACTCAGCCCGTGGTTAAATATAAGAAATCATAAAAAAAAATCACGCCCTTCGATCACAGCGAAAGGAATGATCTTAAAAGGTCATACCGGTAATTCCGACTCTCCGGAAATCTGATCATCTTTTTACTCGAAGCTATGCTCCGAAGGTTGAAATAAGAATTCATTGGTTGATGAAAGACGCTTCTCCCCTTGCGGTTGCGAGTCTCGGAAAGGTAGATGCCTAAAAATATAACAATCGAGCGCTCGAGGCTCGACTTGACACCTTTGAAAAGATCTTTCTCACACAGAGCGGTCTAAAGTAATACTTTGGTTGGCCAACTTTGTCAGAGAAATAAGGCAAGTCGTGTCTTCTCGCCCCATCTTCGCGAGTGAGGTACAGTACCTTACTCTTTGTCCTCTGCCTATCGGATGTCAGCCCGTCGAATGGCCTCTTCATCCGTCGAGTTATAAAAAGATGCGGCTCAGTGTCAACCGATTCTAGTTTTACGCAAGTTACTCCTCCGGAGTATCGTAGGTAAAAACCCTCCCTATTGAGGCATGAACAGCCATTTACTCGTTCTCTAACCAACAAGAGCAAGACGCTTCTGAGGGCTTCAAGTAAATGCGCTGCGATGTCTTAGGAGAGTGCCGTATTCGTTCTCGGAGGCCCGAATGATGGATTCATGGCGGGACTACGCAGCACCAATAATGAATAGTATTTGAGTAGTTTTGCACTCAGCGGCTTTGAAAACGGTTCCCGTATCACAGCAAAAGTGCCCAAAATTGATATTTACCCGAATCACACAGCCTTCAACCCTCAGGGGGTTGATACTGAGATCCCTGGTTGGTTTAGGTGAATATTAGCCATACAAGTACTTGAGTACTAGTACGGCAGGAGCTCAAGGCCAACCTTGAGAGGACCGGACTCGCCAAAATGAAACTTGGACAGGAGCTCGTTCGTTCAATTGCGGAGAAATGTCGGTAAAGGTGCACCACGCCGCTCCCTTAGTCTAGGCATTAGCTGGCGCCGCTTTTGGCGCACGCCTCGCTCGCTAAATAAACCTTGCTCGCCTGTCCCCGTTAGTAACATCCTGGGCTCTCCCTTTCCACCGTGACCCCCAGAGTTACGCCAGGCCGGATAACGAAGGTACTATATCTGCCCTAACTTTCTACATAGATACTTGATACGGCAGATTTTAAGCCTCTCCAGTTTATCAGCACATGCAAGACGCGCCCGCAGCTACAATCTAGTCACCTAGGCTCACTCGCCTTCCAACTAGGGTGAGAAATGGCTTCTTGGGGGCGAAGATAGTGTAGCATTGCCGTCCGAATCAAGAAGGAGCCCAACGGGCGCCAGGGGAGAAAATCACCTTTTAGGGCTGAACCTCCTCTGTGGGGATACAAATATTTATCTCTTCAGTGAGAGAGGATGGTACGGTAGGACAATGATGAGGATGATGCCACGCTTCCATGTGGTCAATCGTGAAAATTCTGCACCAACACACCAACTCTCTGCTGCCTAGAACGCTCGCCGATTACCCATTACCCGGCCCTTTGAACACCTGACAATCCCGTAATACGGCGCCGGCAGTGCCTGAGTCAAATTCCTAGAAAACGCAAAGAAAAAAGTTGCTGAGTTGCTGAGTTGAAGTGTTTTTTTTTGTTTTTTTGTTTCTAGCGGACATTCTCCTGATGATCTCCCTCGTACTTTTTTTTTCTTTTCTTCTCCTCAGGGGCGAATCCCGACCCATCGGCCAAGAATCAAGCTCCGAGAAAAATAAATTATGGAAACCCATGGGTGATGAGATTGCAAAAAATTACCACAGCTGACTGATATAAGACACGACAACCGTGTGTGTGAGTGAGCAATAAACCCTGCACACCACAACTTGATAAGCAGCATCTCAGGCCATCAAAGGGTCCTCTCTTTCCTGCAATTCTCACGCCGATATCGCCTTAATAACAGATCTCATCCAAGGGTACATATACCGTCCCAATAAACAAACAGATAAACAAACAAGCGAGTAGAAGCACTAGTACTAGTACTCCGGGGTCATTAAAAACCGGAAACCCACTTCCGCTGATCCTATGCAATTCTCTGGAGAGACAAGGGCTACCGGTATGCTTTCTGGTCTTTAGCGACTCCCCCCCTCGAGTACTATACAATGCTACGCTAAGCTACCATGGCTCCCAAAACCCAAAACCAAACCTTTAATCAAATTTATTCTAGTGATACTACCCCCCTCGTACAAGTAAATAAGGCACATCGTATCATACTGTGCACATCGCACCCTGTACCGGTACTCGAGTACTTGTACCTACCAGGTACGAACATCGCCCCACCTAGGGCTTACGGCACGGTGCATTTTCTATATTACTCCGTGAAAAAAAAGCGATCTGCACATATCTCGCCTCCCGGATCCATCTCCGGTGCGGCGTCGCCCTACCGAGGGTGGTGGTAGGGAAAACCTCGTGGAAAATGTACGATACTCGAGTGATGTGTGGTGATTCTATGTTTCATTTTTCCGTGTGACATTATTCATGGTTACTTTTGGTGGAGGGGTGGGTATCGCACTTGTACACGTGGTGCTAGGTGCCGGACTTGTGATTACTGATGATGTTTTTTTCTTTTTTCTTTTTCTTTTTGCTCTTTGGTGGAGATGGTGATAGAGGTGGGGGAGTGAATGAGTGGGTGGGTGTCGGTAGATGTCAGTAGAGATATGCATCGTGAATAAATGGACGGATGGTGCTCTGGGAACAGGACTGACGTTTCGACTCTGGGGATTTATTCTTTGATTCAACTCAGGAACTATTGTCAATACAGTACCGTGGGATCTGGTCAAGCTGCTATACTCTTGTAACTACTACTAGCCCTTGAAGACGCTTCGATAACCCTCTCTTTCTTATTATTCAGTATCATAGAACAAATTGTGATAACATTTTACAATGTTCCCAGATGCATATCTGAGAGCAGTTCTCTAAAAGGCTTTTGCTGTTTTGTTGTTGTCGATAAGCATCACCCTTAAGGTACAAGGGGCACGAGAACTTTACGGACATGGCTACACTAGCACTGATACTCGAGTACTCGATTCTCCAGAATAGCATCTTAACGTTTCAGCTTTCCGCAACTCTCCCCCATTCCTCCTCTCCCCTCCTCCTCCGCAGCCATGTGCTCGCACCCGGATACTTACTCGAGTATCAGTACAAGCGGGCACACCTTTGCCGAAACATTATCATCGCTTACCTAGTTCTACCCACCTACCTACCGTGCGTCTCCCGCGCATATATGCTTTTTTCCTCGCCACAAGTCCACAAACATCACACTAGCCAGCCAGCCTTACCCAGAAAACAATCGCCACCAACGCCTGAACCATATCTCGCATGAGTATTTGACAAGATGTCTTTTTAGGAAAAGCTCGAGTTAAATCCCGTTGTTTCCACACGGTCGGTTTCTCCCCCCCCTTTTTTCTTTCAGTGAACTCTGGTTCTCGCGTGGCGGCTGGGGGTGTGCCGGTGATGTGGTGTGATGTTCGGTATGGGGTTACGGCAGAAGGTCCCATGGTACATAAAGTTTACGGTTGGGGTACTGTACGGTACGGTGGTTTGCCCCGCCTTCGGGAAGGAAGGAAACGGGTCGATGTGGAAACCCCTTGTTTGGTAAGGGCTTTTGTGGCGGGCTGTGATGGCCGTGGAATGGTTATGTAGACTGCTGTGTATTCGATTCTAACAAGAGTGAACGAACAAACGGAAGATTCACAGAATTTTTACAAAGGTTTAAATCTCCAGTGGATCGCGAGATGGTACAGTGCTAGTATAGGATACGTGCATATTTGTGACACATATAATGGACCTCTTGCCCTTCTATGATGTTGGTATTTCCTTTTTATTAGGTTTTTCTTGTATTTTTTGTTTGCCCCGCCTCCTTTTCTTACTGCATCCTAATTCCTGATTCTCTCTCTCTCCCACCTTCAATTTGCCTTCCGAACTTCAGCTCCTTGCGCCATGCCGGTATGACGGACGGGCTTTGATGTGTTCATTCATATTATCATACTGTCCCCGGGGGCTGTGTTCTTGCCGCTGCATTCCATACCCCGCCGATTGCGACCGCCTGAGCATCCGTTGGTTTTGATACGGTGCCGGTGCTCGGGGAGCTGCGGTCCGAGGTGGAAGGAGCAATGGAAAGATCATGTCATGTCATCATACAGAGTTATCGGAAGGTGGTGGGGCGGTGGGTGGCAGGAAAACTTCGTTGGGTAGAGTACCGTAGGTTACGATGCCGAATAGATAGGCCGTGGTGAATCTTTGGGCAACCGCGAGATAGGGAGCCTGGATAACTGCTCGGGTCGGTGGGTGGGGCGGGCGAAACACTGTCAGATTCAAGAAAACTCGCTATCCACGTGGTATGGAGCGATACCGGTGTGGAACCGATCGGTGCACAATCTATTTGCCCGGGAGGGGGGAGCTGGAAGCGTTATCAGGCTGTGGGATACGAGTATGGAAGACATGGGTACCCTAACCACCGATTTATGATCACACCCGGCCGCCCTGGATCTCGATTATCCGGATTGTTGGCCCTATGGTCCCGTGTCTCTCTTTGGACTCTGGATTTATTTGGACAGATCGCTCGCTGCGCCGGGTCAGTTCTTTCGATTTTGGTCGTCTAGGATGATTGGGGTAGCGGGTGGTGGGGGTGTAAACGTGGTTGGGGGTGGGAAAAAACAAAGTTCGCCTCAAGTTGTGCCAAGACGCAACTGATCGATTGGGCAGAACTTCGAGTGATAGCACATGATCGCAAGATGTGTTTGGAGGTGTGAATTGCACTCGAGTTGTAAGTTGGTTTTTTATTCCGTAGACTTTCGTGAAGCAGATGTGGTTCGCATGCATGATGATTTCTGTATTGTAAGCTTCTACCAGTATGCCCCATGAGACATACCCTCGCTCCCTACAGGCCTTCATAACCCCTTGCTTTCTCACCCGATACTTCCAAAAGAGGCATGTGGAGAAATAGAGTTCAAAATGTTGGGCAGTGTTTACTTTTGTGCTTTTGTGCTATGCTGATGGGGCTGCTTTCTCGTGTACCCCTTGTCGCATCTTAAAAGTGTTGTACTCCGTTAATGCCAATCTCTAGTTAGTAGAATAGCACTAGATCCCCGCCCCCCGCCTATGGGCTACCCTTCTGTGATGAGAAATCAGGCCGACTCGCTACGAGCACATGTTACACGCTTTTCTCTGTCTACCATAACTGTCGATCGATTCAAGAACATTCTGCATGCCCGACGTTGGCGGAATTCGGCATCGAACAAAGGGATATCGAGGAGACATCTTCCGTGGAATCACAGTTATCACTCAGATCAGGTGACATGGCAGGTTTCATCACCTATGGGGTTATGATGCCCACTGATATTGGCCTTCGAGTTTTCGACCTGTTGAAATCTTCTCGCTGCTGCGCCGACTAACTTGCGACGAAAGAGCAACAAAACTACTAGGCGACCCCCCCCGAACATTTCGCTATCGGGGTGACCGTGGTGTCAGCACGCTTGGATTTTCTTTCTTGCACCGTGCTCGTATGGCGGGTGGTATTCCCTTGTTGGGTCCCAAGTCTCGCGGCATTTGAATGCACGGACTGTGACAATATGCTAGGAGTGCTTGCAAAATGAGTTGCAGGGGCTAGAGTTTGATTGCGGAAGAATTCCACGTATCTCCCAATTGGGCTGAGCACTATGGAAAGTATACCAGAGAGACCAAAGGACCTGAGAGCTGTTGATTGAGGTCCGGTAATGATGGGGGTGAAAATGAAGATAGAGATGGAGATGAGGATGAAGATGATTACCAGGAGATTTGAGATGAAATTTTTTAGAAGTGCTCGGAATACGCTACCATAGGGGAACACTTCTTTCACCAGAGCTTTCTACGAAGTAATTGGGGGGATTTTGCGATATATCTTTGCGTTTTTGCAGACTTTATGAAAGTACATTCGAAAGTCATCCCGGGTTAGTCAAATTTGTCCAAGCGAAATGGGCTGTCCGCGCGGCGCGAAGAGATATGGAGCTGGTAGTGACTTAACCTGCTAACTCGAAGGTGATCGAGAGACATCATCTAGGTGCAGCCGACGAATGATACTTGGGACTGGGACTGGGATGTAGCGGAACAAGGACGTTAAATTCTCGTTATGATAATATATATAATACGGGAGATATGAACAACTACTTATGCATAAAGAAGAAGAAGGGAGAATCAGTGCTCGAGTGAGTTGTACTACCATTTCACCAATTACTAGGAAGCAGCATCCATAGGCAATTGATCGAACCACAGCAAGCGTTGTCGGTTCCAAGATGAGAGCAAACTTACTCTGTAAGGGCGCAAAGTTATATATAACGGAATACTACCGGCGATGTACTATAAAATTGGGTCATGCGGCTCCTAGCTGATTGTTGTGCCATTCAAACAAGGTATGAATTTCGTACTCACGATTTATATTCTAAAACTAATGAATTTATAGGAATCAAACAGGATGTCGAGGCCCTCTTAACTACATTTATGATATGAAGAGAAGAATGGCCTTGGTTGGGATCTTGAATATGTCGTTGCCTTCGCCGCTATTACCGAAAACGGCCCTGGGATCGATTCCATTGACTCCAAGTCTCCAAGCCATGATTGCACATCACATCATGTTAACCAATTTGCTTCGTCTCCTTGGTATGGTTAAGACCGGTGTGCCCTGAGGTGTTTGATAGGGTGGTCAGAGCAGTCATGTAGCCCGATTGGGGCCCACAGAAAAACTCTGTTTGGTAGTTAGCTTGGCGCACACACTTTACCTCTTTCGTTCAAGCGCTTCAGTCTTTATCTCATCCTTGTCCAGGCCTTTAGGCAATTCATTGTCTAGTCAACTTCCCACCGACTTATTGTCCGGTTTATCAAGAGGTCACAGTTACGCACAGGAGGGTGAGTTTGGCACACCATCCATCCAACTAAACGGGTCTTGCAAATCAGCCCGACACCGGTAAAGCTTCCCATGGCTTCGAAACACGGCCCGCTCAAGTTATCCTACCTCTGTCTCCCAATCGTGGTAACTTCGGAAATGACGGGCTCCATCATACTCTGAATCCAAATTAGCCCTTGAGGCATTGTTCCAGAGATGGCATTCGGAGTCTTGGGGAAAGTCCCCTACCATTTGTGGCGCAATCATCGGTTGGACAAGCGACAAACAAGCCTATAGGAGCGAATAACTCTACCGCTAAGGCTATTGAAAAATTGGGTGTTTTCGCACATTTTCTCGGCTGGAGATGGCTTTCAATCTTCTTGGTCTTATGGCGCCTGCGATTGTTGATCTGTGTTAAATTGAGCCTGTATTTGCTGATCTTAATGGTGGCTTCCAAGGTAGACTATCTCTAACCTGAAGCATGTTTCTGCCCAACTTAGGAAAAACCTCCTGGAAACATGCGAAGTTCATGAAGCGGTGACTACAGAAACATCAATAGAGCATAAGATCGTCAACGACAAAGTATCAGAGAAACTTTACCAAAAAGGTTACCATTCAGCCCTGTGCCAACACGAAATTTGACTTTCCCGAACTACCCGACCACAAAAAGGAGATTGTGCCATTTGCACAAAAAAAAACAACCTACTTGGAATGGCTGACCTGGAGAAGGTGGTTGCTTTGCTGAAGTCGGGCAATGGGGTAACTCCCGCACTCGATGGGAGATGGGAGCATTTGGCGAATTTTTGCTAGAGGGGTGCAGAGAAAAGGCCGGCATCATGGGCCTCATTAAGCATCCCAAGGGACCTATTAAGGGTAACTAGTACGCTGGTTGGATTGACGTTAAGACTGGTGAGCCCGTCGAGGACAAAGATATCAAGCCCAAGCACGAGAAATACATTCTGGGATCCGATTCAGTGAGAGTGATTTATTCAATGGCTACGGCCCAACGAAGAAAGAACTTCTCCAGGAAGTCATGATTGAACACGATCTGGAATAATTCGAAGCCAGCAAGGAGACTGCTGAGGAATTCAAGAGGCACCACAGCAATAAGGTCGAGATATTTGAAGTCGTGAACTGTGGAGAGTACACTATTCATGTTAAAAATGGTGCTATCCTGTTCATTCCAAAAGCCTTCGAGTTTGATGATCATCTTGTGGCAGGCCAAATTGCCACTGGGTGGGTCGCGAAGAAGTATGGGATCCCCAATGATCTGATTAGTCAGGTTGACCTAGTCACTCTTTAACTCTTGGTGTGCGTTGTCAAATCACTCTTGGCTATGGGTATCACTGACCCTTACGGATTCTACAAATTTGTCTAGTTATCTGAGGTTGGAAACTGTGTTGGTTTCGATGTTGGTGGCATGACCGCACTGAGAGGAATGTATAAAGACAGGCATATGGACAGGCCTATCCAGAAGGACATCCTTCAGTAATCTTTCATCAATACTATGTCTGCGTGGGTTAGCATATCACTTCTTTTATCCACCGGTCCTATTAAAACCTCCGCATCATATGCCACAGCTGTTGAGTCATTTGTTATCGGTTATGAGATGATCAGGGAGGGCAAGACTAGAGTGTGCTATGTAGATGGCTTCAATAATTTCCGGGAGAAGGCCCCTACGAACCCCCCGCCAATATGAAGGCAGCCAGCAACGCCGAGGAAGAGCTGCTGCATTGAAGAACACAAGAAATGTCAAGACCTACAGCCGCCACGGGTAACGGCTTCATGAAATCTCAGGGGAGTGGCGTTCAACTTATCATGACTGCAAAACTTGCTTTAGAGATGGGTGTTCCTAACTACGGTATTGTGTCTCTTACGGCTCCCGCTACCGATAAGATTGGAAGGAGTAATCCTGCACCAGGCCAGGGTATCCTTACCACCGCCCGCGAAACTGCCAGCAAATTCCCTAGCCCACTCCTCAACCTTAAGTACAGACAGAGACAACTCCAGATTAGAAAATCCCAGATCAATCAATGGACAGAGGGCGAGTTTCCGTAGCTTCAGAAGGAAGTTACGGCTACGAAGTCTGAGAAGGTTGGCATTGATGAGAACGAGTATATGCAAGAATGTGCTGGCCATATCGAGCGAGAATTCTAAAAACAGGAGCGAGAAGCCCTCAATGCATGGGGCAAACAATTCTGGAAGCAGGATCCTTGGATTGCGCTATTGAGAGGAGCCCTGGCTGTGTGAGGCTTAAATATTGATGATTTGGGTATAGCTTCCGTGCACGGAACCATCACCAAGGTAAACCATATGAACGAGCCCGACGTTATTAATAAGATGATGATGCATCTTGGCCTGCAAAAAGGGAATGCAGTTCTCGGCATCTTTCAGAATACCTCACCGGGCATCTCAAGGGTGCCCCGGGTGCTTCAACGATGAATGGATCCATACAAGTCTTGCACTCAGGCCTCTTTCCCGGAAATCGAAATGCTGACAAGCTGTCAAAATCTTGAACAATTTGATCACCTCGTGTATCCAATAGTAGTATCCAAATGGACGGTATCAAGGCATTTTTAGTCACTTGGTTTGGTTTCGACCAAAAGGATGCTCAGGTAATTGGCATTCATCCTAAATATCTCTTTACTACCTTGGATAAGCAAGCCTACGAAACATATCGGGCTAAGGTCGATTCCCGCTACACAAAAGCTTATAGATACTACCATACTGCCTTGGTGGAGAACAACCTGTTCCAGGACAAAGCCATCCCCCGTATGCCCCAGATCAGGAATCTCAACTTCTGCTTGAACCTCTTGCTCATGTAAAAACCGACAGAAGAACTAACAGCTAAACCTATCCTGCCCAGATCCAGAAGAATCAGCCTGATCCTTTGGTAGTGAACACCCGGAAACTCATGGAACATTTAGCATCAGCCACTGCTGGTGAAAATAGTCGGATTGGAGTTGACATTGAGTTAATCTCTAGCATCAACATCGATAACGAGAACTTTGTTGAACACAACTTCATCCCTGCCAAGCGGGAGTACTACCAAAAAGCTCCTAAGCTACAAGCCAGTTTTGCGGGTAGGTGAAGTGCTGAGGAGAGTGTCTTCAAGCTGTTAGGTGTTTCCGGCAAGGGTGCTGGTGCTCCGTTGAGGGAAGTTGAGATCCTCAGTGATGACAAAGGTACATCCGTTGTCATGATATGTTTATAACCCTTCCCTATCCTGCTTTTGTGTTTCGGTTCTAATTTGTTCATAGTAGTCTGATGATGCCAAAGAAGTTGCCGATAAAGCTGGCATGAAGGGGGTTCAAGTATCGATCAGCCACAGCGATGCGCAGGCAATTGTAATCGCCGTTTCGAGTTCTAAGTGCATGGGTTTTCCTGTTTCGTTTCGTTTCGTTTATATTGTCTCACTATTACCCTTTCTAATTATTATGATTTACGAATAGCAATGTATGTAATGATTCTCTTATGCAGGATGTATGGGGCGGTGCACTTGTCAATAGGTATTCACGGGAAATGTTAAAAATAGAGCTCTTTTATCATAGGTGTTTTCTTGCTAAAATTCAAAGCTTATCTAATATGGCGGTACAAGAAGCATAGCTTGGTATAGTTTAATTTGTTCATGTGTATCATATGTAACGCGGAATCTGCTCACGCCCACCGCGACTAGCAAGCATAACTACTAGAGAAAATCGAGTGAGTATCGATGAACAAGGCGTGAGGGTTGAGGGGATGGGGGCTATGCCAACGCAGCGAGATTTCTCGCCAGGTTCAATGATTTCATAGCCTTGGCGAATAAATCTACCGGCGTTTCAAGAAGAGTGTTTCATAATTGACGTAGAATCGTCACCAATATTACTCATACCAGAGCCCCCCACAGTTCCCCTCAGCCTTGAGTCAATTCCAGGCTACAGTTGTGGGGTGCCCAAATACCAGCACGACGCAGCCCCACTGATCGCCTCGCAGTTTGGGATATATAGGATTCGCCTAGTTAATGGTGAGAGTGTGCCGTACTCCGACGGGGCGTGTATCTGGGGTATAATTATTATATCTCATTGCGCTTGAGGGTCCTCAGGGCTATGAAGCGGTGAATACAAACTGTCTCTAGAGCATGCTGGCATAGCAAGGGCTCTATCTCATATAAACCTACAGGGACGTTGCGTTATCGACATTACCCCATGCTATTCTCTCCAATATTTCCTCCAACTTTACAATTCCAAGGTCCCCCTACCTATCATCATCCATCCCTCCTGTCCGCCTCAGTGCTCCCCCCCCCTCTCCTTCTCCTCTTCCTCAATGGATTTCTTCCCTCTTTCATGTCCCGCTTCCCTCGAGCCTTCTCTTTTGCCTTTTTGGCTCCTTCCGGTGCGTCTGGGCACATGTATAAAATTTCCAGATGTCCCAAAATCGCACAGTAAGGGGCACGATCCTGGCAACGGGGGAAACCGACCCGGGATCCCATATAAAACGTGCAAGTTTAGCAAACTGACACAAAGGCGCACAACAAAGTAACCCTCAGCATGGTTTCCGTAACTTGGCCTTCAATTATGTGAGTGTTCATGTCGGGTTGTGCTATCTAAAAGAGTGCCCGGATTTCAGAGATTCTGGAAGTGAGTAACTTAGGTGTCTGTTTATAATGGGCGTTTTATAAGGGAACTCCGAGGGGGGGGGCAGTTTATTTTGTGGCTAAGTTCGTACGAAAAATTTTCTTGCATAATGGGAAGGGAAAAAAATCAAAAATGTCTCTTGTCTCATATCTCCTATGGTTGGAGATAGTGGAATCATCAATTCTCACTCGATTACTGATTTGACAACTTTTTGTTTTCTGGTCAAGTTATTTGCCGGCTCCGGTGTCTGCCCCACTGAATGAAGATTTTAAAGTTTGCGCCGGGGCGGGGCCCAACCTGTATTACACTAGTAGGCATTTTACAATATTTGGCCACCCGGGATATACTACTGCACCTACCATACTATTTTACACATTGTAATGGGCTAATTCAGAGCTATAGCGCGAAGTATGCAAATACAAGAGGTGAGAAAAATGCGTACGAGTATGAGAGCTGTGCAGTGAGCGAACCCTCTCCTTATCCGGGAACAGGAAAAATATAAAAGAAGGGGAAGGTGATAAAAAAAGAGAGAGCACGAAAAACGGGTACCATGAGGGGAGAGAACCGGGAGATGTACTAGTACAACTACTTGCAGTGGGTGGAGGATCTTGCCACCCCCCGCATTTTGCGTAGGCATTATATGAAAGCATCTTACTTTATGGGAGTTTATCAAGCACTTTCGGTATATTATTATTATACAAATAAAAGCATCAGTGGTTAAGTCTGGTAGGGAAGCCATACGAGGCCGTCTCCTAACAATTTTTCCACGCTAGAAAAGTGTTGGCAAGAATGGTTGGGATGTTTGGTTGTTGGGCACAGGAACGGTATCATATGGTAAAGTACGGGGGCAAAAAGATCCGTCCGATACTGGTTTTAGGGCCAAATTTGACATTTTCAAACCGATAATTCCCAACACTGTGTTCATGGAAACACTTCAAATCGATCCTCCAGCTAGAGAATCACAATCTATTCAAACCTCTAGAAGTAGAAGTACAAGGAATCAAAGCTGCTTCCATTGTTCATGATTGCATCAGCCTGTGTGAAAGTGACCTAGATTTTTGTATGGGGCTCCATACAAAAAGGTACATGACAACCAATGCCTTTCTACTTAAACAACCATTTCTCCATCCCTTTGTGATATTTAAGAGTTTTGTAACCCTTATTATATTATCTACGGGTTTTCTGGTGCACAGCCAAATTTTTGTGGATTCTCATAAAGATTGTGGCCTAATCGTGCCAAGGTTGCGGCGTGCGGCCGCAACCCCCGCATGTTCGCTGGCTCACATCCTGGGGCACTCCTACAGAGTGCCTGCCAGCTCAACGTAAGATTGCGGCTCAACATCACTTTGTGGC